>Ga0126342_10000004_pt1 | contig 95577 bp, 69 predicted proteins | sample Cyp1metagenome_FD_92528 | JGI IMG/M metagenome (GOLD analysis project Ga0126342, IMG submission 92528) | Coral microbial communities from Lord Howe Island, Old Settlement Bay, Australia - Cyphastrea 1 metagenome | ecosystem: Host-associated > Invertebrates > Cnidaria > Coral ...
ACTATTAACCACTATTAACCACTATTAACCACTATTAACCACTATTAACCACTATTAACCACTATTAACCACTATTAACCACTATTAACCACTATTAACCACTATTAACCACTATTAACCAGTTAAACAATGAGTATTTACTGGTTGACTGACTATGCAGGGATATATCGGGCTACTTGAATGGAGATTTTGGGTGGGGGACTTTGGAAGGGACCTTTGGTGGGTTCATTTCATGATGAATCAGTGATAACAATGAATAGTAGAATTATAATAACCCACTATAGTCCCTTCCACAGGTTATAGTAATATTAGTTATATATGATGAATAGTAGAATTACTATAACTAATAATGGATAATGAATATAATGAATAATAGTAGAATTATAACAATTCATAATATGAATCAGTGGACACTAATAATGGAATGTTTACTGCGATATAGTTAATGTTTAATAGTAGATCATATCATGGACAGAGGTTAATGGTGGTCTCGTCAATGACAATATTGGGATTTTCTGTGCCAAATTGTTTGTGATTTGTTTTGTTTATTACTATGAAAAGAGTTGTCAATATCATGTAACTGTGGATGATAATATCGATTTTGCCACAATATAGTTATTTATGTAAGCACTGGGTAAGTAATTCAAGTAATAAATGATCAACTTAATAACTGGTAAATTATCCGTAACTCTACCAGAGGTAAAAATTCCGTTTTGAAGTTGGTAACACTAAGTAGATGAGCAACAGTGATTGAATGAAGAACTTGTAAACTACCCGTGATGATATGTGGACCACTATGAATCGTAACTTCCGGCTGTTGCGAACTGGCGAACATGATACACAGCTGTATATTGTACACAAATGATCACATATGTATGATATTGTATGATTGTGTATGATTCCATGTATGCGAAACTGGGGTAAACATCTCATTTTTGAGCTGGCAATCTTCAGTAGGTTAGGGGGTCCTAGCTGCTAGCTGTAGCATAGCTAGGGGCAAGCTGCTTGGTAACCAGTCAACAACCAAGGTGGATAGCCCAGTCATGTATGGGGGACTTACTAAGCGGGATTGCAAACTAGCAACTAGTTTCCAAGTGGGATGCACATCCAAGCAGAGGCATGACTTTTGCTGGGGTCTCTTGGGTGTGTGGAAGGGGACAAGCTGTGAGATGATGATGATGATGATGATGATGATGATGCCGGCGGTGGAAGTAGCCATAGCTCACCATGAAAAGGCGGGAGGCCAAGTTCAAACCATCAGATGGGAAAAAAAAAGAACCACCGGCAAAACAACGTGCAACAAACAACAAACAAGTGAAACCTCATAGGATTTGGAAAATTTAGCCATCAACGTATGGATTATATGATATGATATATATATATACATAGATCATTATATATTCTTATATATGTATGCAAATACGTAATTATACATTATTATACATATATATATAAATAGAGATTGTACGGTATATACATATACATATACATATACACAATTATTTACGTATTCATTCATTTATTTATTTATTTTTTTGCTGGTTAGTAACCATGGTTGGGAAATCTAAGCCGGGACCCCTTTAACTCATCACCAGCTCAGGTGTCGCGTGCAGCAGAACAGCATCACCTTCAGCGCAGCCATTAGCGCCTGCGAAGCGAGAGGCATCTGGACGCATGCGCTGCACCTGCTGAAAGAACTTGCAGGACATGGGGATGATAGGTATTACCCTCTGGTTATTAAACATAGCCCTGGAAAATCTGGATGTTTTAATGGGAAAATCTATAAATGGTATTTCAGAGGGATTGAAAACCACCAACCAGGGATGATAGGTATTAACTGGTTGGTGGTTTGGAACATTTTTTATTTTCCATAATATATGGGATAATCCTTCCCATTGACTTTCATATTTTTCAGAGGGATCGAAACCACCAACCAGGGATGATAGGTATTAATGTTGTTTAATACCCCAACAACCAGCATTTTTGATGGGGAACATTAAGATGAAACAGTGGATTTTGGGGACAACCAGATGAAGGGAAACCTGCGATCTTTTACCAAAAACTAGCATTTTTTCGTAGTTGAATATCTTTAAACCATCGTTTGCTGTCGTGCCGACTTGAAGTCGGCGGGGGCAGTGCCCTAGCATAGAGCGCTCACCAACCCTGGCTCTCGCGACGGCATGGCACACGCGTAAAACATATTCAGCGGCGTGATCTTCCAACTTGTGAAACCAGCATTTTATTTCAGTGCTGAATAAAACATGTTGGAACCAGGGTCTTCTGCAAATTCTTCCCTAAAGCGAACCAAGAAACGATGGGATATGAATATGGTGATGGGTGCAATGGATGTTGTGAAGGTAGCTAGCATGTGGATGGGATGCCCCAACTGACGGCATATTTTTGATAAGGAATCTTCTGATACGCCATCGCAGTTTTCGTGTTGCAAAAAAGTATAGACAAACCCATATGTCAAAGTTCCCCCCCACCCAAACATAGCAGAAAGATGCTGAAAGCATCTGAAAGCTATCAAGGACAACCCAGTTTTTGCAGCGCTAGCTGTTCATAGCTGTTCATATCAACCCTGTAATGACTCATCTCATCTCAATTCACTTCCCAAGCATTTTTTCCCAACGTCGATGATCCCAGTAACAGGGTGCCCCCAGTTATAAATTGGTTTCAACCCCCCCATGAACTCTAGATACATCTACCACAACTCCTAGCTCACCTACTTAGCCAACTTAGCAAATTAATTTAACTACTTGCTTAGGGGTGCAGTTCTACTCAAAAGTGGATATATAACCATAGTGACAAGGGCCCCATGTCCCTACTTATGGGGATTAAATTCCCATAGCTTTATAGCCATGGCTTGCACCCGCCCTCGGGCACCAGGAGCCCAGCTTCCACCCAGCGTCATCGCAGTGAGCGCTGCGATCAGCGCGTGCGAGAAGGGCGACCAATGGGAGAGCGCCCTGTTTCTGTTGGCAGAGATGCAGCTGCAACGTTTGTGGCTGGGATGCAGCCAATGATTTCATGGTGGTGGATGAGCCTCCGAAAAAAACATGTTGCCATTTTCATGTGGAAAACGATGTTGAAGCGATGGGAAGCCATGGGAGGTATTCATGTTTCTTTGTTGCTTTCTGGATGTATGGCGTAGCTTCTTTTAGCTGGTTGTTCTACTGTATATTTGAGATTTGTGGTGGATATCCATGCGTTGGCTACTCAACCCGGTGAGTCATCTTTGGAGTACGCAACGATGTGACTCAAAACCATCTTGTATTACCACTAGGCTGAACAGAGATCAGAAGATACCCTCTGGTAAACTAACAGAACTATGGAAAATCACCATGTTTAACGGGAAAATTCACTATAAATGACCATTTTCAATAGCTATGTTAAATTACCAGAGGGTATGTTGAAACATCATGGTATCCCTCCATCACCAGGTCAGCTCTCGCCTTCGAATCGTAGTTTTTGCTGGTCTTTTCCATCCTGAGATGGGATGCAAATTGTTGGGGGAACATGGAGTAGCCTCAATCTTTGGACATAGCCATACCAATCAAGTATCTATTCGCTATCCCGAAGATCCCTAAGACTGATGTGGTTTACTAAAGATCCTGGTGAGGTTTACTAAAGATCGTCTAACAACAGGTCTGTTTTTACGGGTCTTAATTCGTGACTCACACACTCGACTTAAACATTGCCACTTGAAGTGGCTTCCAGGGAAATGAATGCACCATGAAACGACATGATCCTAGATATACCATCTGGTTATTTAACATAGCCATGGAAAATCCCAACCATACATGGAGGTATTTGCGGGAAAATCAGCTATTTCTATGGGCCATCTATACCATGGCTATGTTAGTCATAACCAGAGGGTAAAGAATACAGCTGGTAGTTCATGTACTCCTGCATCGGACAGAAGTGGAACATCACAAACAATCCAAACATATAGACGGCCAAGACATGTTTCCAAATAACACCATGATGGCAGCCGTACAAAGTGTAAAAGTAAGATGTCCGGCATGGAGGTTTTCGGCTTAGCCTTTCGTCAAGGTCAAATAATATCTAGATTCTAGATACTGAGAAGATCAAAATTGAGCTTGCAGGCTATGTCAGCTGACAGCTGACATCCATGCCGAGATTTGCAGATACACACAGTTCACAGTTGATCAGACAGTGCATCCACCTAGCATAGCTTTGCAAGCGCAGCTTTGTTAGCCAGCGTTTGCTTGATGGTCGCTGGCCCCCTGCAGAGACACATTAAAAATAGACAAGTTACATCTTACAGTTACAGATGTATCACACGCATCCACACATATGTCATGTGTAGATATATATATATATTATCATATATCTATATACATAACATTCATTGGTATGTGTGCGTATAAAAACACATGTATCACATGTGTGTATGTATATATCATGTAGATGATATACATGATTATGAAAAATAACAATGTTGTAATAGACAACTATACATACGCGCGCGCACACATATCTGTATATATATATATATATGTAATGCAATGCGATGCGATGCGATGCGATGCGATGCGATGCGATGCGATGCGATGTATATATGTATCAATCATATGAATCATATGCATAAAAACATAGTTTCCATTATTTTCCATTGACAAAAACTATGTCTATCCCAGTCGTTCATTCCGTATGGATTCCCCTCATATATCGAGGCCGCGCAACATAGTGGCCTTCAACGCAGCCATCAGCGCCTCTGAGAAGTGCTGCAGGTGGCAACAGGCGATCGCCTTGCTGCTGCAACTGGGTGCCTTGCCGTTTTTAGGGCCGGGCCGGCCAGGGTGCAACATGGCTTAAAGCAAACCATAAGGGATCCATAAGGGATATAGCAGGGATATATAATTCATATTATATCTATATATACATACATATATATATATATATATGTACATACACATATATATATACATATACATACATACATATATATATATATTTACATATACATATACATACATATATATATATGGCTGCGAGTTAAAATGTAAAGCCCCGATCCATACCCTGAACCCGCAGGCCGATCCATACCCCCGATCCAAACACAGGTGATCCAGACAGATCCATACGTTTGGATCACCGCGGGCCGATCCATACCCCGAATTTTGACGCAACCCCATATATATATATACACATACAGGGATGGATGGATGGATAATGGGTGAATTCTCGTTCTTACGAGTCTCATGACAATTCATGATTATGAACTATTATGAATAATTAGTTGAATTGTCATGAAAAGTTGGGCTTACAAGGTGAGCTGTGGCTATCGTAAACGGCGGTCTCACCTTGTATCTGGCTACGGGACCGTGGGAAACGTGGTAAAATGTGGCCCTGCTGGTGTTCCTTTCTGACAAGTGGATTGTTAATACGAAAACTTGATACAATACATATATATATATATATATTTGCATATATATATACATATACACATGTATATATAGTATATATATGTAGTATATATATATAGTATATATATATAGTATATATATATACTATATACAAATATACTATATATATACAACTCAAATCACCTTGTATGAGTCACCCCAGTTGAGGTGCAGCGCGTCTCTCCGGCACCACCGTGACGTAGCTCAGTCAAAACAGCTGTTGAAACTTCTAGGGTCACAGCCAAAAACATGTTTTGATATGTTCTTGAAACTAATCATATATATTATATTAAATTATATTAAATTATATTGTATTATATTATATTATATTATGTTATATTATTTTATATTATAGTATATTATATTTATAAATATTGAAATTCCATGGGTATAGGTAGAATATTGTAAAATGCATCTTAAAATTCCATTGTTAACCCTCTGGATGATGTATATAATATATAGATATGAACATCCATTGGTGTCCCTAGAAAAACTATCTACAAATGATGTGCTTTCCCTATCGAGGTGAATCTACTGGAGGGAACAGGTATTTTTTAAATTCACAACTCAGGACATCTACCATCTTTTTCCTCCAAAAAAACACATTAGTGAAAATTGCCATGCCAATCTGGTTGGTGGTTTGGAACATGAATGGTTTATTTTTCCATTCAGTTGGGAATTTCATCATCCATCATTAACCATTAACCATCATTAACCATCATTAACCATCATTAACCATCATTAACCATCATTAACCATCATTAACCATCATTAACCATCATTAACCATCATTAACCATCATTAACCATCAATAATAACCACTAATATTGACCATTATTAACCAGCAATGTTTTTTTTTTCTGGATTTGCTGTGTTTCATCGTTTCATCCACCGCAATGACTGTGGAGAGTTTCATCCTCCGGCCCCAGGTATACGGCATTGTTGAGCGCTTGCCTTGCAGGGCAGCAATGGGCTCAAGGCCTTGCGCTGTTGAAGAACTGCCAAGAGGAGACAGTGCAAGGTGCAGCTGCGAAAGTTTTGGATGAGAAGTGGAACAGCAGAAATGGTGAATTTATAGTGATTTGTCGAATTTTGATCGAAATTTATGGTAATTTAAGTGATCCCAATGGTCAAATTTGGGTCTCCCGGTGATTTCTCGAAGTTTATCCCCAAGAAAGGGTCATTTATAGTGGCGAAAAAAATGTTTTTTGTAATCTGAAACTGGAGTAGCGCCGTGTTTGAAAAGGATGGTTTCATCATTGGTTACAATTTATGATTGGCAATCTTGGGGGATATATCCCATTGTAAATTTTTGCGCACCATTTACTCCCGTACTTTCCTTTCCCAAGCTGATGGTCATGTGGATGAAACGGACATTTTTTGGAACCTTTTGTTGGATGATGAAAATCAGGGTTTCCTTGCAACATTTTGTAAGGTTTCCCTTTCACTGCCCTCTGGTAAACTATGGACAATCACAATTTTAATGGGTAAATCATATAAATTTTCCATGGCTGTGTTAGTTTACTGGAGGGCAAGTGAATCTTAAAGTGAAGAATGGGTTGCATCTGGAAACACAGGCACTTGGTTGCAGCAACCAGTTCAGCTTCAACGTCAATACAATGTTTGGAGTTTGCAGCACGACATTTTGCTGTTGTAGAGTGACTGTAGTGCTGCTTATTCCTTCACTGGTTTCAGTTGTGTTTCCTGTCCCATGAGTTTGTGTGCTATTTGTTGTAACTCATCTGGATATATCGCGCGCACTATTCCCCCATGACATCCGATGCATCGCTGTCCTTCAGCCAGCCTGAAGGTGGTTGCCAGTGATGTTTATTGGTTTATATAGTCACCATTGACTATAAGAATACTATACTGTATATATATACTGATATACTGGTTGGTGGTTTGGAACATTTGGATTATTTTTCCATATATTGAGAATTTAATCATCCCAACTGACGAACTCCATCATTTTTCAGAGGGGTGGGTCAACCACCAACCAGATATAGATATATCATGACATATCAAACATCATTCCTTCACCAAATGTGGTCTGATTGGTAGTTGAACCATGTTGAACCAGCCTCAAACATAGGCAATTTGGAGATGTTGGGTTCATGATCCCATTTCTAGGATTGAAGAACTTCGACACATCTGAAAGCACCTTAAAGAGATCGTTATTTTGGTGAAGCTTGACATGTCCATGATATCTTCATTGACGATGCAATCCCATCCAGAAGCGGTCCGAATTTCCAGGCAATGTCCTGACGTATGCGACCCTTTGCAGCTTGACGGAGCTGGCCATGGAGAGTGGCAAGGTGGAACTTCCCAGGATGTTGGCTGCGGTGGAAGGGAAGGCTTTAGAGACGACCCGCAAGACCTGACCCGCTGTGAAGGGCCGGAGTTGGATGTGGATGGTGTGGATGGTGATGTGGTCCCAAGGATCAACCGTCCCAATTTCACCGGAGATCGGTGGTTGACGGTTGGGTTTACTTACCCCATGCGTGGTCCAGCCTGCGGCACCTTGCAAGCAACAGATGATGAAGGACTGGTGGGTTTTTTGTTGGGGAAGTGAAGCCTTAAGCAGAGGCAGAGCAGGAAAGCCGCAAAGCTCGCAGCAGTTGATCCCGGAAGGTGTGTTGCCCTTGCCGACCTGCACTGGGATGAAGTGGTGCCTCTCTTGGTCATCGCCAATCTTTGGAAAACCGTGCAGATAACAAATGGATGGCTTCACACTAAGAATTGTGTGAAGCCATCCTGTGTTATTTGCACCGTTTGGTTTGTCCAAAGATTGACGATGACCCCAGTCATGGCCATTTCAATAGACATGGGCTGCCATGTTCTCCCAAGGTTGTAGCGGAGTGTTTGGCCCATTTTGTGTTGGCTTCTGCGAACTGGGTCGGGAACAACATCAGGCACCAAAAATGAGAGACGTAGTCAACAATAAAAATGCGTGACCTGTCTGAACATGGGGTATACCGTATACCACCAAACACTGTTTTTCTAAAATGATTTTACTGTATATGATTTTATACGAGAAACTGACTGAACATGGCGATTCATCATCATTTGTTTCTTGGCCGTTGAGCCCCGACAGTTTAGCTCCGGTCAAAGTGTAGGAATCAGTAAACCTGTGATGGAGCCACAGGCTTGTTCATGTCGTTTGTGTGGAGGTTATACATACATGCATACATGCATACACGCATACACGCATACACGCATACACGCATACACGCATACACGCATACACGCATGCACACATGCACACATGCACACATGCACACATGCACACATGCACACATGCACACATGCACACATGCACACATGCACACATGCACACATGCACACATGCACACATGCATGCATGCATGCATGCATACATACATACATACATACATGCGTAGACATATATAACATATTTATACATATTTATCAAACCTTTCGTTGACAGTCGGGTTATATTTTGTTGGTTTCTCCGGTATGTTTGTTATTAAGAGAAGCGGTTCCAGAAGGCCTTTGCAATGGCGCCACGTTTTGAGAAACGTTCGCTTGCCCAGCAAGCGTGGCTGAGCAGGGCCAAAAGGACTATTTTTCTTCCGAAGATGTTGAGTCTGAGTTGGCAAAACACCACTTAGAATGGTTAACCGGCGATATCGGTGGATGATATGTGTGCTTAAGAAATGGCTATGATTTTGGAGCCATTTGGCAATACCAGACACCTGAAATCAACATACAGCAACCTCATTTAGAAGCCGAAACATGCATAGATTATTTTTTCCGGATATCATTGGAGAAGAGACAAAACATGCCTCAATTCAGGTTGGGTTTTGGTGAGTAGCTGTTTTTGAGATTGTTTGGTGAGTTCCCGCAACATCCCGCAACATGAGTAGTGCAGTATCTAGGGCCTTGGTACTTTCATGATTTCATGCTTTGTTTTTCTTCACAAATCCAGAGCTAAACTGCGTTCGATTTTGCAGGTTATCCGTGTTTGGCAATATCTCTTCCCAAGACACAGCATGACTGGCTTGTGACATGTTGTGACTTTGATTTTTCTGTGGCATATCTTGGATCAAACGCAAATTGCCCGCAGTGCAACAAAGTCCAAGAAAGTGAGTCCTAGATTTGGATGAATGGAACATATACAAGAAGTACCCATTCTTGAGGGTAAAACCAGGGGTTGGGTAATTTTTCGATCAAAGCCAGCCCAAAACATGATGCACGATTAGATTTGACATACACGTGTCTATATAATGTATATATATATAAACTACAGTTGTATTCTACACTTAAAGTTAATTACAGTTGTATTCTATGAATAATATATAACATATGTATTAATATAAACAACAATAAATCAAATCAATACAACAACATGAACAGTTTATATAATTGTTCTTTTTCGCAGCCGCAGTTCTTGCGGGCAGCCAGATTGTGCCATGGGGGAAGTTAGTAATCATTGAGGTGAGCCTGGGAGATGTTTAGCAATGGTATGGGTCAAAATTTATGACTTGGACCACACATATTTTAGATGATTTTAGTCTATTTTCAGTATTAACCAGCTTATTATTGGATTACCAAGTGTTGACCCATACCCAAGATTGGGGAGGGTGGACAGACTGTCGATATTCATGATCCTTCCTGCCAAACTAATGAGGTACCAAGAACCGGAGTCTGAATTTTCTACCCTTCCTTCGGTGTATCGTCCCTTTTACCGCTATTTTATTGGTGTATTATACACACTATGAGACAGACCCATTGATTGATCTACCCTCTGGTTATTTAACATAGCCATGGTATAGATGGCCCATTTATAGATGATTTTCCCAGCTATAAGCCTCCATTTATAAGGGATTTTCCACGGCTATGTTACTATGTTAAATAACCAGATGGTACTAATTAGTGTAACATGAACAGCAGTTCAAGTTTGAAAACATATGACTGAGATTAGTGTATGAGTCATAAGCACCTGGAGATTGCGAAAGCCGTTTCAATGGAGATCTGATTGATAGTGGGTAGAGAACAATAGGGGGTCTGATGCTATAACCATTGGTTGCAACGGTTTCTTTTCGGGCACCGCTTCGGATGATTCCAATGAAATTTCTGGGTGAACTCCACGTGATATGTGCGGAATTCCACTCTGGCGTTGGGATTCTTAGATTGTGCATCGAAAAATTGGTTCATGACCATGGTTGGTGCACACAAATGGGTTCAATCCTCAATGAATGGATATGAATGGATATGAACAATATATTATAGTCATTTATAATCTATATTTGTATATATATATATTTATATATATATATATTATATATTATATTTATATATATATATATATATTATCACCACCTACGCGCTGTCGTTTGGATGCACATCCAAATCCTCTGCGCTTTTTTAAATCTCATCCCCCAGCTTGAAACCGTGTCAAGGCCATAGCGTTGGAGCCTTCTGCCGATCCTCGGAGCAGCACTTTGATCCGTGAGTGTCTCGGATGGGTTAGATCGGTTTTCCGCAACGACTTCATATAGTCGTGAAAATGGGTGAACTGCAAAAGGTGGAAAAATAGGGAAGAATATGGAAATAATAGTACTAATATGGTAAAGTACTATTATTAATATGGAATGCTAAAATAATTGTAATAATAGTACTTTCAGATGGATGATGCGTGAGGTAAGTTCTGTGAACTGTGGTAACTAGCCTGCAGAGTAAAGAGCAAATCCAGTTGCAATGTTTCAGGCTTGGCTTGCCAATGTAAGAGCCATAAAATCCATGGCTTTGTCTTGCGATGCTCATGATTCTTACCACAAAAAAGGTACGGAATCCACAGGTTTACCATCATTTTCCCTCTTTTTGATGGCCATAAATTGGGGTATTCCTCATACCCAAATATGATTTCCAAACATCATATTGTGGTAAAAACATACCGCATTATACCCACTACAAACCATCTCATGAATATCCCGTGATGCTGTATTAAAATCAATTTTGTCGGTTGACTCACCATTTCTGAATCTCCAAACCATCTATGGAACGATACAAGGTGAGGCCACCCCAGTTATAAGCTGTATACTGGTTGGTGGTTTGGAACATTTTTGATTTTTCCATTCAGTTGGGAATTTCATCATCCCAACTGACTAATATTTTTCAGAGGGGTAGGTATACCACCAACCAGATAAACAATTATAAATCATTATAAATCAACTTGGGTGGGTAAAAGCTTGACCAAAGTTGAGTATCAAACCCAAAAATTCACTTGTATAGTTATATAAGTTATATATTTCCCAGTTAACCAAGTGATGTTTTTCTCAACTTGGCGGGCTCTGAGGCTGGGGCGGAGAAAACAGTGGCAGCATGCATTGCTTCAGCTGAAATCGCTCCACCGTTTGTCGCTGGAACGGACGCTGGATCGGTTGGGGTTGGGTTGGATCGAGGCTGGGACGATATATGTGTATAACATTGTATCATTGTATAATACACAATAGTTATGTTGTATAATTGTATAATATTGTATATGATTATATATTAATTATATGTATAACATGTATCATATTGTATAATATGTATATAATTATATAGTTGTGTTATCTTATTAATTCTATATTCCATATATACTTTACTGGTAGTATGAAAATAACTATAGTTAAATATACTAAATGCAACTACTTTTGACATTATATATATATATATGTCTTCATGCTTTTTTTTTAGAGATCACGGACAGTCCCATATGACCATGCATCTTGCATTGACTTGAGCAGCTGCTCAGAAAGACATCATTACCCTTTGGTAATTTAGCATAGCTATGGACATATCCATGAAAATCATATTTTTTTTCTAGGTAAATCATCGAACTCAATAGGACATTTTCATCCATTTTCTATAACTACGTTGAATTACCAGAGGGTATATGGGATTTGAATGGGTTTTAGAAGCAGCATCTACATGACTTTAACAACTATTTTGACTATCATTTTTACTGGCTTAGACTGTTATGACAATCAAACATGGAGATATGCGGTGATTGATGAATGATTGGTATTGGTTGGTTGGTGATTGGTTCCGGGCTTATGCTGCTCGAAGATGAGGCTTTCCAATCTGCTTTTTTATGGGTCACAATCATTTTCCCCACAACAACATATGTACTTTGGATGCACGCCACATTTTCGGACTCAAATATCACAATTATATGATTACCCTCTGGTTATGTCAAAATAGCTATTGAAAATGACCATAGAAATCGTGGATTTTCCCATTAAAAATGGTGATTTTCAATAGCTATGTTAAATTACCAGAGGGTATCTATAATATACTAATATAATAATCTAATATATATATATATATTTATTTATATATTCCATGTTCAGTCCTTGTTGATCTATCATATTACGCATGAAACAACTGGAACACCATATTGTTACCCACTATCTATCGTATATAAACCCATGCATAGACTACAAATCAGAAATGAACTATGAATAAACTATGAAATGACCCTTTTCCCATCAAATTCCCATGCTTTCTCACCATATTCTGAATGGATTGGTTTAGGGGAAAATCTATACCCTTGTTTTTCCGATGGAATATGGGGCTTTCCTGTATGATTTTTTCCCGTAAACCAATCCATTGATATTCCCCTAGCGTTTTTGGAACGCTTTAGGAATGAATATCTCTACAGTGCCGCCATCTCTGCTTGCGAGAAGAGCGCCTTGCGCTGATGGGTCAGGAATGATGGCTAGTAGGGGCAGTAGATGTAACCCCAAAATAAGTTACCCATAGATATAAACATTGTAATATAATAATGTGTAATAGTGTACATTCAATGTATAATAATATATAATACCTTTTGGTAAACAAACATAGCTATTGAAAATGATCATTTATAGTTGATTTACCCATTAAAAATTGTGATTTTCCGTAGTTATGTTAGTTTACGAGAGGGTAATATACATACACTGTACATAAACATACACATATTTGGAGTGTGTATATATATATATATTTGGAGGGTTGATCATGTTGACGCTTGTCGCCAAACAAGGGTAATTATGACGAAAATATCAAATTTGAGCAGACTTTTTTGCCATTGAGAGTTGCTGGGATTCCCAGTTGGCCACGTTGACAACAGTTGCGTCACTAGATGCAGTTAGCAACACATATGTATATAATTGCATACCAGGGTAACAACGATTTTGGGCCTAGTTGAGTCTTTTTATACCCTCAGGTAATCAAACGTGGCATTGAACAATTCAGCGTTTATAGAGGATTTACCACTAAAACCTCCACTGATCGGGTATTTTCTGCCATGTTGTTTGATGAAATTGGAGGGTATATCGATTCATGGTCCATGATTATGCCATTGTCATCCCCATATAGATCCATATAGGAATATAGAAGTTTATTAAACTACCATTGTTGAGGGTTACACCTCCAAGTATCCATTCATCTAAAAATCATGGTCCTGAGTCCTGTTTGTGGCGATCCTGGAGATGGTTCTTCCCTTCTCGACAAAGGGACCCAAGCAGTTCACAAGTGGTTTCCCCATCCCCAAACTCACCATTTTTCTTGGTGGTAAAACCCAACCCCAAATGGTACGTAGGTTTAGTATTGGGTTTACCACAATTATATATATATATACGTATATACATATTCGTTATTTTCCTCTTATTAACTTAACTAGGATGTTCGTCCAAGTATTTATGTGGCATTTATGCCACATATATATATAATAGGGTTTGAAATCACGGTAATATCCAATTATCAACTGAGATGCATATCTTTTATCAGGTGAGAAATGGAACTTTGCAGTGGCTTTGTTGGAAGCGCTTCCGAAAGTTGATGTGTGGCTCAGCTGCAGGGACGACGACTAGCCTCTGTTGTCATCCAACGTGGCTGCCTGATGACACCGGTAGCCATCCCATGACTAACTTGGACGACTGGATGGGTACTGCTGGGATATATAAGCCTAACCAGCTAAAACAACTATCTCTTGCAGACCACTATATATATGTATATACATGTATAATGTGCTAAAGCCAATAAACAACCATCCCCAAACTCACCATTTTTTTGCTGGGTGCTACAATGTGCTATAAATCATCCCCAAATGGTAGGTTCATGGCATTGGGTTCCCACGTCAAGATTAGCCATGTAATTTCTTGGAACTTGGAACTTCACTGGAGTCAAAACTTTGACGTAACTATGACATACAGCCTGACCCCATTGTACAACTGGGACCCCGCACTCGACACCAACGTCCAAGACACATGGGTTGTTCGAGCCATCTTTTTGGAAGTCTTGTGCAGTCTTTTGACTTGGGTAATGTGCGCAAAACAATGTTATAAACCGCCCATTTGGGAATGGTTTCAATCCCACCTATAAAAACGGTGATGACTGGGGGATTGGTTTATTATTGTTTTACCCACATATGAAAAAAGACATGAACGGTGAAAAGACTCAAATCATCGAATGGGGATGTGACTCCAAGAATAGATGGTATAGTTGGAACCCGAGAATTAGTGGTTGGTGGTTCATCATTCCTACCCCAACCCTGTTGGGATGTTGGGGGCCACCTTGGAAGGGGTTGGTTACATCATGGATTTTTGCAGTGCTATGTTTGTTCGCGATGCCTCTTTTTGTGTTCGAAACCGTATGTGTCGGTGTTGGATTATATACCTGAAGGTCAAATACAGCAGAACATCTCCATGCTCTAAGAATCTTTGCTGAATCGACGGGCTTGCCTTGAAAGGCATTTTCCTGTTGTTTGATAGTTGATCGCGTGGTGAATCTTTATTTCCTTTGATGTTTTTTTTTCGTCAGGCAACTCAAGACTTCCCAAGAAACCCAACAAACCCAACTAAAGGTTTACATCCTCATGACATACATCTATACCATTAGTGTGTTGCTATATTGCATATAAACCATGATGTGTCTCAACCATTCGTGTGTTAGAACTATTGTTTATTACATCCCAAAAATAACATATATCTATACTTCCAAATTAACTAAAGGTTTACATCCCAACTGACATGTATCATCAACTAAAGGTTTACATCCCCATGACATATATCTATACTTCCAAATCAACCATTCCAACATGGCAACGGGATGAGATTTTCCAACTCCCGGCGCTGGCTTTTAAAGAGCGCCTCGCCTCACGTGGGATGGGAGAATCCAGTGGACGCCTCACAAGTCTCAGACAAAACAGCGCCATTGTTTCGGTTGGACGAAGCAATTTTTTTTGGCTGGTGAAACACATTACCCTCTGGTAAACTAACATAGCTATGGAAAATGGTCCATTTATAGATGGTTTACCTATTAAAAATGGTGATTAGCCATAGTTATGTTAGTTTACCAGAGGGTAAATATGCGTGATTACGTATCTATATACTATATAGCATCATATCATCACATGAAATCTCCCCTTTACATCCTGGTAAAATGATATTCTACATCCTTTAAATTGTTGATTCAGCCCCCAACCTCTGGGGAATTCCCACAACTAGCCCATATTCCATTGCCTAGGTGATTCTTCAATGAATACCCTCTTGTAATTTAACGTAGCAAACTGGAACATCACCATTGTTACCAACAGTATTTTTATCATCATGATTCATCTATTTTCATGGGGACATGGCCTCCATAGCTATGTTAAACAATGGAGATTCCCATGAAGTGGATTAGAATCACATTCAATCCCATTATACACCCATTGAATCATATTGAATACCCATGAATAATCAAAGGGTAACCATCAGATGACCAGAATCCAAGAGTAACTGCTTTTACATGGTTTTACCACATCAGAAATCCCCTGAAAACTCACCATATGGGTGGTCAAAATTAAAGACCTGGGGGCCACAGATTTTATTTAGTCTATTTTCAGTATTCACAATCTAATTGTTGGGGTGCACAATTTTGAGCCATACCCATATTTTTCTTGGTTGCAGCGTGCAGGATCAGCTCCAACGCCTCCATCAGCGCCTGCGAAAAGGCTCAACGCTGGCGTGAGGCAGCGGAAATCTTCGCGGCTGCCAGCGCTGGAGGAGGTGCTGGGGGAGGTGATGGGGGTGAAGGGAACTCAGTGATGCAAAGCCACAGGTCAGTGGATTGGTTTGTTGCGGAAAATCTTCACCGGAAACCATTGATTTTCCCATGAAGATCATGAGGCTTTCTTGTAAATGTTCCGTTAAACCAATCCATGGAATAGGGACTGTTACGGGGGAATAAGCCAAGCTGGTGCACCCTATCTAAGTTGGTTTATAAATACGTAGTATTTCACTAGGATTTTATGGCAGTTTGAACTATGGTTAATGGTATTTGTAAACTCACTTAGAACTGGGGGGGCACCACCTTGTAGGGGTTATTGCTGGGGAATATTCTTCTTCTTGAGAAGGTTGATGCCAATTGTTGATGGTTGATTATTCTCATTTATGGTTTATACTTGCCAAAGCCTGGTTGATTATTGTGATTTGATGGTGATTTTGTCATCATTTAGTTTTGGATTTGAACCATCAGTCATATTTGGAAATATTGTATTTGATAAATGATGGTTGATCAGCTATTATTATTCTTATTATATCTATACACATTATTCTTACTCTTATTATTCCAGGGGCTTGTAATATCTTGAATGATGTGAAAAGGGTAATGTTCAGTCGCGATATGAATAGGGTTTTATGTGACTCAGGATTGGTAAACACCGAGTGTAGGGGCCCAGGAGGTTCCCAATTGCAATCTCATTTTACTTCTACTGTGGGCAAGATGGTGCCCCCGTTCGATAGCTCAGTTGGTGAACATAACTCCAATAAATATGGTTTTTGTTGGTGATATATCGAACTAGTTAATGGGATTATAAACCAACTTATAACTTGGGGGGCACCACCTTGGGAAAATGTCCTGGAGATTTTCATCAGAGCTTTGATGAATCCGGAGTTGACTAATTAATGTGGGGATGGGTCAAGACCTCTGATGGCCATATTTGGGGGAATAAACATCCAGCTATACCAGCTATGTTCAGGTACCATCCGGACACACGGGTTTTGACCCATAGCCTCTGGCAGTTTAACATATAATCCATTAATCATCCCATGAATCCATTGTCATCCCACTATCCCCATTAAATTTCCAGCCGATTATGCCCCAGGTTGACATTAATGTAGCTGAAGATCCAGCCCAGTTATAGATAATGGCTATAGATCTAAATTATAGTTACACTATATGAATTCTGGTTACCAACTATAGTGTTAATTAGAATTTATAGTTGTTACAGTTGTTACACCAAATTTTGGAGATGCCAACTATAGTTCACCAGTTAATAGTTATTTTCTTCCAGCCCATTCATTTGTGGCTTAGACATCTCCCGTTTCTTTTTGTTGTCAGGGCGTTGTAGTTTCATCAGCTTCAACGCATGCATCAGCGCCTGCGGCAATGGCAAGATGTGGCGCAAGGTTGGTCTGATCCGGGTGAAATTGCGGTTTTATCTCGGATTTCGGGGGAATACTCATAAAACCATATATTATATATATATACACCTACATACAGTAATATGTTGTGTTAGTAATCATAGTTGTGTAACCCATATGTATTGGGTGGAATACTAATACTATATACTATAACCCACTTAGTAACTGGTTAGGAATCGTAGTTATAACCCATTTATATATATATAGGATAAGCAATTCAGGGGACTTACTATCGAGGCTTATTAACCAGTTCTGATTCGTGGGATAAACATCTATAAAGGATGAGGGAAATCACATGGAAGATATACATGTATATATAATGCGGATATAATGGGATATTTTATGCGATATCCAAGCACCTATATGAGATTTGGGTGTGTCTGAAAAGGGGGTATACCTCCAAAAGGCCGAAGAAATATGAAATAAGAGGGAAAATAAGGTCGGAAACCAAATTGGGACAGCTATCCTTTTTCAGACCCAATGAACAATCAGTTCTTTACCATCAAGATGCAGGGGGTACCTCATGCAGCCTGATGGTATTCCACGGTAACGGAAGATCCTTGGCAGATCATTGACCTACTGAAACGGGGATTGTCCATTGTCAGGTTTGTTTACTGGAAGCTTCACGTATCCTCTTTTCGGTGGTTTTCATACGGGAAGCTTCGGGCCCCCAACACCTGAAAGCAGATCAGTGGTTCCATTGGTTATCCCATGGTATAAATACGTATACCCTCTGGTTATGTCAAAATAGCTATTGAACATGGTGATTTATAGTGGATTTACCCATTGAAAATGGTGATTTTCCATAGTTATGTGGCTGTTTACCAGAGGGTAAATGGGGTACAACTATGGTTGCTAACCAGCTATATATTAAGTGGGACTGGAATTGGCTCCGTTCTTACGGTCCAAATTTCAGACACACGTTACCCGAGGATGTTGGTTCTTTGGTATCATCTTTTCGAGGTTGCCCCACCCCAGAAATCAAAGTTTGGCAATGGGACATCCTTTAGAAATTGAGGTTTTGATCGGAAAAACATCTACCCTCTGGTAAACTAACAATTTGCTATTGAAAATGACCATAGAAATCGTGGATTTACCCATTGAAAATGGTGATTTTCCACAGTTATGTAGTTTGCCAGAGGGTATAAGTAGGGATTTTCCATTACCATGTTTGAAGAGGGTAATTTTGTTTATGCACCAGTCTTGTTTTCACTATTTCCAATCCATATTGGTACTCAGTAGATGGTTTAGCACAATTTTCAATCCTTATATCCGGCGATTTTGATACACACCCAACTATGACATTGTACATACAGGTCAAATATTGTCCCATTATGTCATTTTATAGCCATATCATACAGGATGGGGCCCCCCAGTTATAAGTTTGTTGATAACCCATGAAATAATCCCCATTAACTAGTTCGTTATATCAGTTATATCTACCATAAACCATTGAATTCAGCCACTTTTTTCAACCAACTGAACGCTATCGACTGGGGGCCCCATCCTGTATATACCCACCTTACCTTCACCTGCCCTGAGTCTCACCATGTCCTATCCGAGCTCTTCTTTCATGGCCTGAAGAGCACTGTGGGGAAACTCAGCGGCGCCATGAAGACTCAAATTATCCTGGCTCTGGAGACCCCAAACAGTGTGGGGGAGCGGGACGATAATGTATGATAATGTATGATAATGTATGATAATGTATGATAATGTATGGTAATGTATGATAATGTTGTTGTTGATGATGATGATGATGATGAGGATGGCATTCGAAGTCAAGCAGTTCCATTCTGTTTTTCATTTGCAGATATTGTCCAAGTCCATGATTTCCGATGATTTTTCCTGTTGGTTTTTGAATCTTCGATTGCCATCTTTGCCCTGTCGGCTCAGCAAGCTGTTGATACTGCTATCATTTGGGCCACGAATATATCCCTGAAATCACTATAAATGGGTCGTATAAACCATCCCCAAATGGTAGGTCTATTTATTGGGTGACCATATTAGTATCATTTAGTGTCTGTAGTTGCGGTCATGTCTATGGCAGCTGGAATTTTCCCTCCAGCTTGGATGTTGTATCAAGCATTTGACGCAGAAACATGTTCTGAGAAAATACCACTGGCAAGACTGTGCAAGAGCCGTTTCCGCGTGCTTGCCCGCCCATGATCAAAGAGATCTACATGATGTCTGATGAAGTGGCAACCCAAATGCTTCAACTTTTCCAAACTGGAAATAGTGGCTGCATTTCGGTTTTCTCTTGATCAGACATGGTGTGGTCCCGTTCTGAACTGGGTTTTCGCCATGGGATATTGCAACGAGTTGTTTCCTGGGTTCACTCGTCATGATTGGAGCCCACCATGACGAGGGTACCTGGAAAACAACATGATCGGATTCTGAACCAGACCGTTGAGAAACGAAACTCGCGTTGGTGATGTTCTTTGGAGGCACGGTGTGATTGAGTTTTTCTGCAAGTTTGTCCTGGAAAGTGGAAGGCTCTCCAAGTAGGATTGGACTCAGAACTCCAAGACCAAGGTTCTTGGAGAGTCTTCCATTTTCGCCTACAGAATCGAGTGTACGCTTCCCAGTCCAAGGCCATGCGGGCGCTAACTCTTTGATCGGGGCGTGTCGTGTCGTGTGTGGAGGATTCATGAGGATTCTGCTTCAGCACTTGATGCAGATCATTGGTGTCTTGAGCTAGTGAGCCAGATGGTTGATCTGAACATAGGAATACCTATCAAAATAAAAATCAGAATCAGCCATGGTGTCTTGATCATACTCTAACCATGGCTGATTTTGAATTTTCTTTTGCTAGTAACCTACGTGATGAACCAGATGCAAACTGTTTCAATGCCTTTGATTCAGCTCTCAGTCCGCCATGAATTACCTCTCAGTCCTGCTCATGGCCCCAAAGTTCAATGGCGACTGACTGGCAGTTTTTTTGGGAAGATATTGTCCTCCGTATCTACAAGCAGGTTGGCCCAAGCCGTTAGGGTCATCCCGCGTATAGCTGGATTGACCCAGTGGTCTTTCCAATGGCTTCTACCCATTTGCTACGTGGCCTGTGGCAATCCCTGGTGATGACTACTCCACTGGTGATAGATATGACCAGATGCAGTTCGGATTGGGGTCAATTGCTGAGATCGAGACCCAGTTTTGTCTCCAGACTTGCCGAAAAAAGCGGTGGGGATGACCCAAATGCCTAGACCTAGGAGGTATCTACCCTCTGGTAAACTAACATAGCTATTGAAAATGGCCATAGAAATAGTGGATTTACCCATGAAAAGTGGTGATTTTCCATCGTTTTTTGTATGTTTACCAGAGGGTAACCGCATTTTTTTTGGATACCCTCCTGGCAATCACACATAGCAATGGGAAGTCAGTGGAATCTGAAGCCAGCCACATTGGATTCCAAGATCTAAGATCCGCGAAGAGTCATAGTTGGCCCAGCTCCAACACAGCTTGCCCCGGTGTATCATCAATTCTTCAGATTAATTTACTGAGATCCCCTGAAGGGTTGTATCACCAGTTTGTATGGCGACTACCCCAAGTTTTGGTGTTCGAAATCAGCACTTGAATTTGATCCTTGGTTTTCAACCCATCATAAACCCATCATAAACCCATCATAAACCCATCATAAACCCATCATAAACCCATCATAATGTATTCCCCTCCTTTGCGGATGTGTTCCCTCATTTCTGGGTGCTGTTTTTCATCACCACCCCAAAACCGCAGTCGCACTGAGAGCACTGGGTGATGGGGTTCGTCCCCAATTCCTGAAGCTATCCCGCTTAGAAATATGGTTAAACCATCAATATTTATTGCCCACTTCCTGATCATCGTTAACAATGTTAAATCATGGTGGAATCCAAACATAACAATATAAATGAAGTTAAATGATGTTAAATGGATTCCACCATGATTTAGCATGTGTTTGTTAAACCATGTTAAATCCAAACATATTTAACGGCTACACCCCAGCGACTCGCTGGGCAAGAACATCAAGGTACGATGGAATCAGCGAATCTTCACCATCTATGGTTGGGGTCAAAGTTTTTGGGCTTCGTTCGATCGTCAGAGGGCCCTCGGGATATTGGTGTTTTGTTAGTGGGCCCTCTATGGAGAGAATATGATCATGTCAGAGATATTGAGGATGTAACTGTGCTATTTTTTGTCTGTGTTTCAGTGTGATTATCATGGGATTGTCCAACTATGTCCAACTAATATTGGGGATTTCAGAAACGGTATCTGCTGTAGTAATCCATGATATTATGTCAGACTGTAATCACTTTCTATTATATGTATCCCATGAAATATTCCCATCTTTCTTGAGTTGATACCCCCAAATTTTGTCAGTGACATCAGCATGTATGACCATTGTACCCTCAGGTTATCTAACATAGCCATGGAAAATGGATGAACATGGCCCATTTAGTTCGATGATCTACCTATATACTAAAGATATCTAAAGATGGTGATTTCCATATTATGTTAAATAACCAAAGGTTAACAGAGTTACTTCAATCCAATCCACCGTTGGTTGATGATTATATGAGATTATATCCAATATCTTAATCCATGAAATGGAAATTCATTCTTAAGCATGAATTATGGTGATGACTTATTGGGATAGTTCATGGGCAACAATGGTTACAGTAATTGTTGGATTCATGGTTAAGCCATTATATTGGGCATGATTATGGTGATAGTTAATCCTGATGAACTACTACAAATCACTATAATCATCCCAGAATCACTATATATAATCGTCCCATTCACTATTGGATCAATAGTCCATGAATCCCGATGATTATAGTGATTCTAATTAACATCATATACCAAGATATCATAGTAATACAACCTAACCCATGATCATCTCAATGTTAACAGTTAGTTTACAATAGCCAAGATTCCTATCAATATATTATGGCTATTATATTGGATTCTGGGATAACAATCACTAATTCTAGTCCCATAATCCCATAATCCCACAATCACTAATCTCATAGTGATCTAAACTGTAGTAGATTCATGATATATAGATCTATAGATTCATGATGAACCATTATTATTGTTATTCTGATTACTATTATTACCACTAATTAACAACTATAATCACTAATGGAATATATGGGATTTTATGGGTTTTAATGGGATAAACACATCCACTTAATGGAATATATATATATACCTATATATAGATCTATAGATTCATGATGAATCATTATTATTATTATATAACAACTATAATCACATATAATCACTATATGTCACTATGATAAGCCCATCCCATGCCATGATCATCCCATGGGCTTCGGTGAGGTCGTCAGCTTCAACGCCGCGCTGGCGCCGCTAAGCTGGCGCCGCAGCGTGGCGCTGCTGCGGGACCTCACGCGGCGCGCGCTGCGCAGGACGCAGGTCACGTTGAACACGGCGCTGTCCACGGCGTGACGCGGTGATGTTTCAGGGGATGGGGTGTGTTTGGGGAAGGTTTGGAAACATGTTTTAAAGATCCATAATATATATATAATATTATATCATACATAATATATATATATAATACATCTATAGATATAGATTCTAGATTTTATACCTTGTATGGGTATCTATGTGTATCTATTGTCTACCTGTGGCGATGAAAAACATTGTTTTGGATGGATCCAACATGGAGATTTCAACATCTTTGGAGGTCTCAGCAAGAAGGGCTTCGCAGCTACGAATGGCTGACCCAAAAAACATGATGAACACTTGGAAAATGACGAGGCAACCAACCCTTTGCAACATTTTTTTTCAGGAAAACACCTTTTTTTACTTGGTGGTTCATCGAAGTTCATCCCACTTCGTAAATATTTGTTTCGTCCTGGTTTCAATGGGCAAAGTAGGGCAATCGCCCGCTGAAATCGCCGGGGTTCTAACCCACTTTGGTGGATGAACCACCAAGCAGGTCCCCCCAATACTGGTTGGTGACCGGCAAACGTCTCACGTGCGACGGTGACCCTTCGTTCGCTAAGTTGGTTGTAATCAGTGGTTTAGATGATTGGACGTACGTAGAAATATCATGATATCTCGAACTATTTTAGTGAATAAATTAAAGATACCCTCTGGTTATGACATTCACAGTTTGCCATGGAAATTCACAGTTTGCCATGGAAATTCCACCATTTTTAAAGTTCGGTAAACCATCTATTTCGATTAGGGCCATGGCTTTACCATGGCTATGTTAGTCATAACCAGAGGGTAACTACACGTTTAACTAGGGGGTTAGCTAGCCTGCCTTGCCATCGCTTCCTCCCTGAGGCGGTGGCAAGATGTTCTTGCGCTGTTGGAGAGCAGAGACGAGATGCAGCCGGATGTGATTCTCGGCGCGACGCGATGAACACCTGCAGAACGGTGGCGAACTACCCACGGCGAGTTGATGTGGGTTAGTTCACCACAGTGATTGATGTGGATTAACCCTAGTTATCCCATTTATAACTGGGGTAGAATACCCACTTACTAACTGGGATGAGCCACCAAGTGCAGAACCATCGCGAAGCGACGCGATGAATCGCTGGGGGGTTTTCTACCGGTGGCACTTTTGCGGCTAAGGATCACCTTCAATGCATCTCTGAGTGCCAGCGAAAAGGGCCAGCAATGGAAGATGGCGCTGCAGTTGCTGGATGAGATCCACCTGGCAGGCAAAGTTAGGATTCGCTGGGTGGGTTGTAACCCCTGAGAACTGGTAGTGTATGTCATTGGTAAACTGGTTGGTGGTTTGGAACTTGTTTTATTTTTCCATATATTGGGAATAATCATCCCAACTGACTTTCATATTTTTCGGAGGAGTAGGTCAACCACCAACCAGTAAATGGCTTGCAACTTCTATTGCAAGTCTTCCAAGCAGATTTTTCGACTGGAGGTAACCGAGTGGAAGTGGCAGATTTTGGGACGGTCGTTGGCAGGGAATCCACAGGAGGTGTGTCCCTGAAGCAACTTGACCCATCCCAATCGTTGGTTCATAATCTCCCGACGACTCGGGAGAGGGAGATACCAGAGTTGGGTCATGGGTATCATGGTACTGTTTTCTCATCCCTTTAGTTGGAATTCATGATACAACATGATATAACCATATATAACCCCTATCACTCTGGTTATAGAACCGTAGGAACTGCACCCCCAAGTGTAGCAAGTGTAGTCATAATACCCTCTGCTAATCAAACGTGGCGGTGGAAAATCGTCCCCTTTGGTTTGATATGTTTTTCCCATTGGAATTTCCAATTTAGGAATGTTTGATTAACGGAGGTATCCCATCTTTGGTGAGGGAACCGGGTTTGGCTTGGAAAAAAGCCTGGCGATGGTTCTTGGATGCGGTTGTTTGATATCTCAAAATATAGTGGTTTATGTAGTATGTTTTTTTGTTTTTTTTATCCCTGAATGAATGGGATTCGAATGGGATTAGGACGGGATTATATATAATGGGTAAACCAAGACATGGTTGGTATTGTGATTGGATGGATTAAAATCTATACAATACCAGATTTGCGGTTTGCGGGCAATTTACCAGCTCCTTTGGTGAAAAGAAGGGTGCTGGGGCACTGACCCACAGCTGTAAGAATCTTCCAACGATTGGAGCTTTCCCATGTACCCTTGATTCTGCACTTTGGGCGACATAGAATGCCCAAAAGGTGTATCCCATTTCTCAATATTTTGGGATACACCATACCAACCATTTCTTGGTTTACCCATTAATCAACATATATCAACATATTAACCATATGTTGCTGCAAGCAAGCGATCGCCAGAATTCGCCAGGTAGCCAAAGGAATGTGATCACCTACAATGCAGCTATCAGTGCCGCAGAGAAGGCCCAGGACATGCAAAGCCATCGATGCTGACTTTCAAAGTTGTTGTTACGGGAACTGTTGTCGTCAGCACAATAAAAATCGCCATCACCACCACCATCATCACCACCAGAATTAGTCATAATGGCCATAAATCATCATAACCACCATAGATCAAGACCAACATTTGTACACTAGGATACGTACACTATAGGATTTGTACATATCCATATAATCTGGGTAAATTATAACGACCTCACTGTCCTCCCTCACTGGAATCATGGTTAATAAGAGGAGTCATCCCAAAATGGCCTTAATTCAGGTTAGTGAAATATTATAATTTACCCAGATCATTGATCGTCTATAGTTAATGACAGTTAATCGGTAATTTGGGTAAAATGTTAATAGTTATTTTTCTATCATTGATCGTTTATAGTTAATCTGGTTGGTGGTTTGGAACATTTTTATTTTCCACGATATATGGGATAATCCTTCCCATTGACTTTCATATTTTTCAAGATGGTTATTGCACCACCAACCAGAAGGGGATGATTCAGGTTAATTGACCCAGATATACCCTCTGGTAATTTAACGTTGCTCTTGAACATGGCCCAGTCGAAATAGTTGATTTACCCATTTAAAATGGTGGATTTTCCATCGTTTTTTGTATGTTTACCAGAGGGTCATGGCCATAAATCTATAGACCTCGGGACCTCGGAGAAAGGACTGGCCCACGGCTCTGGCCTTGCTCGAGGACACGGCAGGGCCAGGTTTTGGTGGGGTATGGTCCAGCGGTGGTGGATGGAAACAGCGGAAATCATGGAAACACGTGGAAACAAATGTGGGATAAATATTACCTATCCATAGGGATGTTAATGGGGTTTAATGGGGTTAGTTAGGGATATGATCATGATTTTTAATGGGATTTGATGGGGGTTAATGGGATTGTAATCCTTTTATTGGAATATACCCTCTGGTTATTGTTAACAGTTTGCTATTGAAGCCATGGCCCAGTCGAAATAGTGAATTTTCCCATTAAACATTATGATTCTCCATAGTTATGTTAAATTACCAGAGGGTAACCCACAGAAAAATGGTGATTCACCAGCAAGCAAAAAAAACATATGTGGATTTAAAGCCCAACTCTGGGAAAAAGATGATTTTGAGGCAAGTATGGAGATTTGAACCGCTACAAGGATAGCTTTGAGAGAATTCTAGAGGGTCGAAACCAAGATCAGAACATGCATGAACCGTTCTAACTACGGGCTCTTTGCTGCATCTGTGGAGGGGTCTCCAATTCCGCCATGGAGATGTCATCCCTGGAGCTTTACTCATCCCCGGGCTGCCCTTGAGTTTTTTCACGGTCGGCATTTGCAATGGGGTTGCCATTGCCACGTTACTGTTCACGAAAGAGGTTCAGATTTTTTGGCACCTGAGATTTTTCACATCCAACTCACCATGTAGGATGCTTTTGCCCAACACCATACCAAAGTCATGTGAGTAAAGCAATGCCAATTGCCCCAGGCATATGGATCGATGGTTTCTACCACCGGGAATTGTGGATCCTATTAGGTTTACCCACATCAGCCACAGGGCCGTAGGATGCCGTAGCTCCGTGATGGTCGGCTCCGTAGGAAGTGAACGCCTTGCGCTGGGCGGATCTGATCAGTTACAATGCGGTCATCAGCGCCTGTGATGCTCGCCCTGAGATGACTCTGATACGTCGCCGTGTGATGCCTCGATTTTTTGGGCAAAACTTGGATGGGTCGTGTTTAGGTTTAACATAGCTATTGAAAATGGCCATTTACAGTGGATTTACCAATTAAAAATTGTGATTTTCCATAGTTATGTTAGTTTACCAGAAGGTACTTCTGGTTGGTGATTTGGAACATGGCTTTTATGACTTTCCATTCCTTGGGAATAATACTCCCAACTGACGAACTCCATCATTTTTCAGAGGGGTAGGGCTCAACCACCAACCAGACTCAGTACTTCACTGTATTTTTTTCGTGAAATCAATGGGAGATATATACTGACCAGCTCAAAATGTGTTTTTTTTTTCAGGGTAGGCCATGAAAGGTGGGGGGATACCCTCTGGACAAACGACCAGCATCAAATAAGGTATTTTTCCCAAGTCATCTCAAAGTTCATCCGGCATTTTCCGGCCATTTTGAAAAAACTGATCCATCACTTCTCTTGACATACCCTCTGGTTATGTTAACAGTTTGCTATTGAAGCCATGGCCCAGTCGAAATAGTTGATTTACCCATTAATAGCATGGTGATTTTCCATAGTTATGTTAAATTGCCAGAGGGTAAACCTCCATTTTCCTATGGTTTTCCTATGATTTTCCTATGGTTATACCACTAACCTGGGTGACGTTTTGTGGTTCAAAATCCCCATCTCTTTGGTGCAGAACTTGAACGAACCCATTTGAACCCAAGGAGAGACCGGGAGAATGGCGCCTGGCCCTGGCGTTACTTCATGACTTGCAGGACAAACAGCACAGATGCCTCGTGGTGGAGACGATGGGTCCCCTGGGTTCATGGAGGATGTGACTATCTGATTGGTGGTAATATCCATAAGTAATATTAACTGATTGGTGGTTGAGCCCAACCCCCTCTGAAAAATGATGGAGTGAGTTCGTCAGTTGGGATGATGGTTACCATTGATGGTTAATAGTGATGGTTAATAGTGGTTAATAGGCTATAAACCAACAACAATAGGAATATAATGGTTATAAGCCGGAGGATGGACAATAACTGGTTGGTGGTGACTGGAACATGTTTTATGACTTTCCATTCAGTTGGGAATGTCATCATCCCAACTGACTTTCACTCCATCATTTTTCAGAGGGGTTGGTTGGTATACCACCAACCAGTAAAAGATGGACGGACAGAGCAGTAGAATGGGATAGGGGTATTTTTCATGGTTCAAATGAATATGGCTCTGAAATCTCGGGGGCTTCTGGACATCAATGGGTGGTTTTCAAACCATCCCCAGTCATGGTGTTTATGGCTTTGGGTGAATCCCTACCAAGATTAGCTATGGTAAATCTATAAGCAGATTACAATCAGGTCACCATTTTTGGAATTTGTGAGGTAGCATCATCACCTACAGCGCCTGCATGAGCGTTTGTGAAAAGGCGCAGCAATGGCAGCAACCTGGCACCAAAAGGCCGCTCAGAGAGGTCCGTAGATGTGCAATTAAAGGTGCCATGGTTAGAGGTGAATTATGTGAATTACCCTGAAAAAGGAGGATGGTCATGAGATCCATTCTCATGAGGATTTATATAATACCCATTCTGTTCGGATTCCCATGTGTACCATGTAACTTGATCATGGCACATATATGCTCGAATTGCTTTAGAAACCGCAAAGCATGACAAAAATTGTGCTTCCATTGCTATCCCATCCTTAGCCATACCCCAGTTCCAGCTCTCCATTTTGATGGTCGTTTTTGTTCATTCTGACATTGGTCTATGAAGAATCTGTTTTGCGGTTTCATTTGTATGTTGGAGCCAGCTCGCCAAATAATATCGTCATATATACTTGCCACCGGAGAATGGACAATAACTGGTTGGTGGTGACTGGAACATGAATTTTATGACTTTCCATATAATGGGAATTTCATCATCCCAACTGACTTTCACTCCATCATTTTTCAGAGGGGTTGGTTGAAACCACCAACCAGATAACACTGGCTAAATCGCAGCGATTTCGACTTCAGGTTTCAGGATTGAGGGCATGGCAAAGGATATGATTATCCCAACAGACACTGGTAGACTTTTCAGAGAACCACCAACCGTTGTGTTTTTCGGAAGGAGTAGGATATAATATTGATCAATAAATAATAAATGGCGAATAACTGGTTATCCATGAATAGTAGTGACAAACTCTAGGTCTATGTTGTTTTGGAATAGGTCTTGATGCTGGCCACAAAGAATTTCGGAAAACATTGACGAGCAGATCTTTCAGAGTCGCGAGGACTAAGTGACACCACCCAATGAGCCAAATCAGTGGCTGCTAACCCCCGGTTCACCTGGCTGGTAAAATGATTTGTTCGGTTTATAGTACCCAAATTAAGATGGTTTTCTTCATAATCCATTGTGAAAATCTCTAGTAACCAACCACAGGACAGATATTACTTAATATGACTTATGGATTAAGTCATATTTGGATTATGGGTATTCTAATTTTCCAATGGATTAAATGATTATGGCTTTAAATATCCATTGGAAATCCACCATTACTTATGGATATGACTTATGAAAATCCATTGGAAAATCTTCCCGAATCATCCCATGAGGTCATCACAACGGGACACCGTCAATAGGGGACCTACGTAAGTTTCTTGCTAGACATGTTTAGTAAAAATCCGTGAATTTTGGTGGGTTGATACCCTCTGGTTATGTCAAAATAGCTATTGAAAATGGCCATAGAAATAGTGGATTTTCCCATTAAAAATGGTGATTTTCCATAGTTACGTTAGTTTACCAGAGGGTAATTGAGTTTTCAGTATCCCGTTTTTTGGAATTGGATAGAGTTGGTGGTTTTTCAGAAAATCCATTGGTTACATCAGTTAGAGCCATCCGTTTTTGTCCAGTTTTTGACCGCTTTCTGACAAGATCACCTTACGGAAGCCGTAAAAAGCCGCCAACTTTGTGCTGGTTTTAAAAAGATGCCACACAGCAGAATGTCAATCCAGATTTTTTCTGCAATAACCTGGCTATGGATCAATACCTATTAATACCATTTTTAGTGGGATGAACATCCATAAATCCCAGCTATTTTGATGTGAACTACAGGGGTACAAGGTTTTGACCCACTGCCACCTCTGTTTTGTTTATTTGGGGGGGGTGCCATTTATACCAGCAGATGATACTGTGGATGGTTGCGAAATCCTGCACCACCTTGTATGGTTGAAACCCTATAAATAATGGGATAAAACATATCAACTGGTGCAGGATTTCGCTGGCCCATCCACCGTATCACTTCTTTTTGTTCCAGGGACTCACGGATCATGGCGGATCAGCGGACACGTGGCAAGGCATGCGATGACTTTGCTGCGGGAGCTACGTTGGGACATTCCGCGCCGGCAGCGGAACGTCATCGCCTACAATGCTGCCATCACGGCGTGCCTGGGAAAGTGGACGGCCGGAACTAAGCGGGTAAACCTTGATCGAGTAGACTACTGTAATATCTGGTTGGTGGTTTGGAACATTTTTTTCTTTTTCCATCTTTTTCCATATATTGGGAATTTCAATGGAATTTCATTTTCCCAACTGACGAACTCATATTTTTCAGAGGGGTTGGTATACCACAAACCAGATATGTTTGTAGTTATGAATATCATTAAATATATCTATACAATAACTATTTTATGATTATGTATCATAACCCTGGACTTCCAACTTTGAAGTTAAACTTAATTAGTATTTTACCAAATACGAAGGTTAAACTTGGTATTTACATTAATTCGATGTTCTTGAGGTAAACACGATGGGGCTGAGATTTGATTCGGGGTTTGAATGGACCGGTCCCCAACAGCATGGCTTTTCTCATTTGTTTAACTGCAGATTCCGGAGCTTTCATTGAAGAGACCTGGCCCTTGCCAAAGACATGATGCCCAGTGGGCGTCTCTTCCTGATCGACTTATGAATTCTCCAAATAGGTGTCTTTGAAAATAGGGGTACCACCACATTTACCCTCTGGTTATGTCAAAATAGCTATTGAAAATGACCATAGAAATAGTGGATTTATATATCCATTAAAAATGGTGATTTTCCATAGTTATGTTGATCTACCAGAGGGTAATGGTTCAGCATGATTTCCTCAACTACGCGTCCATGAATTGGGGTAAATCCACCATTTTCAGACACAGCCAAACATCGTATCAGGTGAGGAAAATCCCATCAATTTTTTCTGCACATCCAGATGATTTTCCCGTGAGATAGCTCCAATATTATACCATCATATTCCCATGATATCCCATGATATCATCACCATGGCTTGCTGGACACAAAACCATATAAATAGGTCGACGATTTCCCCAACTATAAACCTCAGCTTCTGGGGGATTGGCTACCACAACAAATGGTGACCTGTGGCCATCTCGAAATGTTGATCGCCCTAGGTGCTCAGCGGCTACTCGATGGGAGCATGTTTGGAGGATTTTTCAGGACCAGTGCGCGGTTTCGGGCCATGGTGCCGTGGTTTCGGGCTGCTTGAGCCACAGCCATACCCTGTCATCAAAGATGGCAATGAACAGACCCTCTGGTAAACGTTTACATAGCTATTGAAAATTGCCATTTATAGTGGATTTAGCCATTAAAAATGGTGATGTTCCATAGTTTTTTGTATGTTTACCAGAGGGTATCAATGGAGGTTCTACCGAGGAAATGATTTAGAAGGATTTTCCATTGCCATGTTTGATATCATGGGGTGTAATGAGACTATGACAATAATATGTTGGCTTATGGCATAACGCATGGCAAAAGGATCTACAACTCGGGGATACCATATTTTTTCACCAGATGATATGTGATTGGAAATGGCATTTGGAATAAGTTCGGACTCGAAACGAAGAGACAGATTTTGCTGTCATGAAAATGTGTCAAATTTGTTGAAGACACACTGCTTGACCGGCCAACCGCTCCGTAAATCATTGGAAGTCCTGGGAACCACCAAACGGTCATATATTAGGTATTATTATATATAGGTTGTGAAATATCTGTGAGTCTGTGACGTTACTAACCGTACATGAATCAGTTGTGGATGAAAAGGTGGTCTCCAATCTGCTTTGATGATACCCTCTGGTAAACTAACATAACTATGGAAAATCACCTTTTTTAATGGGAAAATCCATGAAACTCCACTACAAATGGCCATTTTCAATAGCTATGTTTGTTTACCAGAGGGTAATGAGTTCAGATTTGTTTCCAGGAATACTTCATGGATCAGCACCATACCTCAAATTGTTCCTGAATCCGCGCATCTATGACTCTTTTGCACACATTAGTACCTCTCCAACGGGGATTCTACTCGGAGTATGTGCTCTATTTTGGTGATCAGGAAAGAAATCCAAGGTCGCAAATGACAATCTCACTATTCATATCATGATCAGAAAATCTCGTGTCAGTGTTCAGATCATGAGAACTATCATTGCAACATATTGGATTGGTCTGAAGACAAATTGCAGGAAACCTTTTTTGATGGGGAAAAAACCCATAGGATCCATGTATGGTATATATACGCTAACATAAAGGGGGTATATTGATAGGATCCATGACACACCATATATAGCAGCACCATGGATCCGTCATGGGCCATGGTGTTCTCTAGATGTTCCCTCTCATTGCCTGTGCACGTCTAAGGTTGATTTCGGGTTGTTTGGTGCATCCCCAATTGACCCATCTCCCCATGGATGGTGAAGCATTTTCGAGGCTCTTCCATCCCTTCCAAGCCTTCCAATTATAGATGGGTCTATGAACATCCAATGTAGATAAATCCATCAATAGTCTCACCATTAGTTTAAAGCAAACTGCCGATCTATCCATTTTTGGACATCGTGTGGTGAAAATATCAATGTCCCTCCCGTTGATCATGATTTTTGCCGATTAGCATTAGCAGCTAGCACTTTTGGGTGTGCAAAAGCCATTTTCAGACAGACCCCACATATTAATATACTATGCTATCCCATGTTATATCCCGTTACACATCCCATTATGTATCCCATTCATTCCCATTCTACATCCCATGGTATGTATAATATATATATATATATATATATAATTATATATATATGTATACATATGGATTTCATGAATAATCATTCCATGTTATTCCCATTATTTGGAATCTCTGGTTTTAGTTAGATCCACATCTAAATCTCGCTTAGGAGCTGGAAGCAGATGACTTCAATGGCACTGCCATCACCTTGAGCTGTGCCACTCGGACAGCGGAGAATGGGAGGATTTCCGAATTTGGATCGTACCCGGCCTGGTAAACGTTAACAAAAAACGATGGAAAGATCCACCATTTTTCATGGGAAAATTCACTACCCATAGGATCCATGTATGCTATATATGGTAACATCTACCATCAATATACCCTCAATGTTAGCATATATACCATACATGGATCCTATGGGCTATAAATGGTGATTTTCCATAGTTATGTGGCTGTTTACCGGTAATGGGGATGCTGTTTTGCTCGACTTTTCCCCAAGGGTCTATGCGCTCCAAGATTGATTGCCTCTTCCCCTTGGGTTTTGACCGTAGATATGCAGATAGCCTCAATTATTCAATGTCACTGATCATTTCCCTGAAATTCGTCATTCTCCAATAAACTGGTAGATCGGAACAACCTTGGATGCAATTCCATCCGAAAAAAAGCGAATGAATTCTCGGCCCCAGAATTCTCAGGATGTACCCTTTGGTAATTCAACATAGCTATAGATGGCCCATAGAAATACATTGATTTACCTATTACACCTATTACAAATTGTGATTTTCCATGTAGCTTTTTGTATGTTTACCAGAGGGTTCTCACCCGACGAAGTCAGGTGATGGACGCAGTGGAAGCCTCCGGTGGTACCTTGGGAGCCGGTGCTCGAGCCCCAGAGCTGCTGAGCGCGCTGCAATGGCAGGGCCTGCGGCGAATTTCGCAGGTGAATTTCGCGACAAAAAATGTCAGTTTTTCGCTAAGGAAAAACATGGCTAGCTGGGAAATCCCCGAACTAAATGGAGGTATATTAATCTGGGTAAATTATAACGACCTCACTGTCCTCCCTCACTGGAAATCATGGTTAGATTGCGGGAAATTATCCCCAAATGGCCACAAGATTCAGGGTAATGAAATATTATAATTTACCCAGATTAATGGACTATAAATGGAGATGGTAATTTATGATATTTATGGGGAAATATGACCGTCTTACCATGATTTCATGGGACCTTGGTGGGACTTGCTGGGTAGATTTGGGATGACAATTTCTCCACGGGCAGATAGTTAAATTTGGATGAGAATTTGCATGAATTTATCAATAATTGGGTATATAACTCCATTGTTAGGGGTCATGTTGACCCCCAGTTTATAACATATATAATGGGGGGGGGCAGGGTACCAATGTCAATAGTTATTTAGACAACTATTTTGGGGGTAACCTGCCCAATGAATAGTCAGGGTTTATTAGTCCGCGGTTGACATTAGATTGGGATGATCATTTATCAATAGTTGGGAATTAGAGATGGTATTAGTCTGGGTTGATAGGAGGTAGATTGGGATGAAATGGCATGTGTTGATGGTCATGATCGTTTCAAGATAGGTCTAGGTATTTCTTTGGTGGTATATTTGATATTATTTGATGGCTAGTAGATTAGGGTTTTATTCCTCTACATTTTCCTTTTGATAGGGTGATACTTGGATGTACCTGCGATGGTCCCTGAAATTCCGTGAAACTAGTTCCAGTATATTCCAGTTACCCGGCCTGGTAAACATAGAAAAAGCTATTGAAGCCATGGCCCAGTCGAAATAGTGGATTTACCCATTAAACTTGGTGATTTTCCATGGTTTTTTGTTAACGTTTACCAGGCCGGGTAACTGGGGACCGAACAGCGCTGATTCACCATGAATTCATCTCGATCGTCTGGATAGCGAAGCAATTGGACCAGATGCTGTTGCCAAAGGCAGAGGATGGTCACAATGTGGCGCTACTTCAACGTTATGTTTGTTGGTGCCAATAACCCCATGTAACATCATTTAACTATGGTTATAACTACCATAAACCCTAGTTGTTGTGGTTATAAACCAACTCAGCTATCTTGGGGGCCCCACATTGCATGGTAATATGAGTCATATAATTGAACTATGTTTTGGGGATGCGACCAAACAAGATTGGAACATTAGCAAGCATGGCATGATGATGATGATGATGCTGATGCTGATGATGATGATGATGATGATGATGATGATTGGGACGACAAAACCAGAACAGCCCGCTGCAAATACTCTGGATGTCGCATTGCAACAAGAGCAATAGACTCATAGCTGTTGTGGAACCTAGCCTTGCACTTATCTTAACTACCTACCACAGCTATATGGGATCACACCCATCGTGCCACAATGAAGGACACAACCAGCAAATGGGTAACAGTGTAATCAACTCTTAATCAACTGTATAGCAAAAGGTCCCAAAAAGAAAGTCAAGTGAAATCCTACTACAGTAAACTAGTAGTAAATCATGATTCTAATTCTATCTTTTTGGGGTTACTCAAAAACTAATGCCGTATACAGAACCAGCAACAAGTGATATATATAACCCGCATTTCTCCCAACACCTGACGGGTGTGCCCGGCTCGACTCGTCACCATGGCAACACCAATCCGCAGTGAAGTCCATGCCAGGAAGCCGGGGGCAGGGAAGCCAGTATTTGATCATGTGTGCTATTTTAGGGCTATTTTATTAAATATATAATATATAATAATAATATATATATACATACTGTATATATATATATATACATATTTATATATATATACATAAATATATACATACATACATGTAAAAAACAAGCACATATGATTTCGGGGTTGGGGGTGCCTTAAGATGGGGCAATGCCACCACGGAACACAAGCCATTTTACTATATTTTAATGGCAAAAAGGACAATTCATCAGTGGATGGAACGGGGTACCCTACTACTTTGAGACAAACCCAAATCATAATAAATCCCCTTAAGGAACCATTAAGTCACCATTAAGTCACCATTAAAAAATAGTTGATATGGGTGAGTAACAGCTTTATTGCTGGTTTTCAGCCCACCAAGCTCGGAATATCAATGATATCAACATCAACCAACTGAAATTGAAAATGGGGAAAGAAGTGGTGAAATACCCAAGATGTTTTTGATTCTTCACCTATTGATTCCAGGTTGGACTTCTCCCTATTAATATTGATCTACACATTTGCAATACTTGTCCTTTTTCCCCAGTGGTTGATCTTTCATCAGAATTGGTTTTGATACCACATCATTCCGTTCTGAACGGAACTTGACTTTTCCAAAATTGCAAAATTGTCCAAGTTACCTCCAGTATACGAACATAGATATGGAACAGTCACCATTTCCAGATCACTTCCACGGAAACATGTTAGCGCTCGGATATTCCAAGCTCCCCGGACCGGGAATCAAATCGTTTGCTATGGGAAATTCCCAAAATTTAAAGATGATCTTACCCGGCCTGGTAAACGTTCACAAAAAGCTAAATTGAAGCCATGGCCCAGTCGATTTCTAGTGGATTTACCCAGCTACAACATGGTGGATCTTTCCATCGTTTTTTGGTATGTTTACCAGGCCGGGTAGCCATTCGTTTCCCTCGTCCGAGTCCATGAAGGTTGGGGACTTCCCCACTGAGTCCGCCTGCAGGACCTGCCATAAAGGCGGCGACCCAAGAGATCGATGCCTATGGCAAGAAGTGGCAATGGCAGAACGCTCTGTCCCTTGGAGATGGATGGATGGATGGGTCGATGGGTCCGGTTGGGTCGATGGGTCCGGTTTTTGTAGATCGGAAATAGGAAAAAATCACTGTGATAATACTGGGGAATTCTGAGGATTCTTGATTTTTTTCCATAGAAATTGGACATACCGCCTAGATTCTGCAAATAGCCCAAGAAATTGGTGTAGCAAAATGATTGGGGTACTTGGAGGGTGGTAGACCTGGGGATCATCCAGATGGCCAAACGTAAACTTGTCGCAGCCGCAACGCAACGCGATCGTTGGGTGAACTTATAAAAGGTGGGTGAATTACGACAAAAACTCAGCCAGATATAGAAATAATACTGAAGAGTTCTTTGCTTGCGTGTTCAGCAAGATAGATTTGCAAGGAAACTTGTGTGTTTGAATAGCTGTTTTAAACGATAAGAATGGGGATGTTATCATCAATGATACTAGAGTATCTTTGAACCTCACACGGGGAATAGAAGCAACCAATTTCCAGATGTGGCAAAAACATTCGTCACCAGATTCTGCAGAGCTACAAGACGTGTCCAAGTAAAAACTTAGCAGGCAACAAAAACACCTGGTTGGTGGTTTGGAACATTTTTGATTTTTCCATATAATTATTGGGAATAATGATCCCAACTGACTTTCATATTTTTCAGAGGGGTAGGTATACCACCAACCAGACACAGTGTAATCATTTGGCTTCGATGATTGCATGGCACGCTAGTTTTTTTACTCCATTCTCGGACGTGCATCCTGGTTACCCCTCAGATGTTCGGCTGTAGCCATCTTGTGGCTGGACGTTTTTGGCATTGTACTGTACCATATAAGGCAATATTTTGTGGGGATATTCCCTTATATATGGTAGGTACCTCCAATCTAGGATCCTGAAATGGCCATTGATTGTAAGACAACTTTGTAGGTACCCTCTGGTAATTGAACACTTTGCTATGGAAAATGGACCATGAAAATGGATAATTTACCTATTACACATGGTCGTTTTCCATAGCTATGTTAGTTTACCAGAGGCTTAACTTCAGGTCCCTTTTAGCAGATCTCCCTGCTCAACGACTGCAAGCAACTATCGTCAGCTACGGTGCCGGCTTGAACGCCTGCGAACGTGCAGAGCAGTGGACACAGGCACCTTGAGTATGCATGAGGGATATGTATCCTATTTATATATATATGTATGTATTATACATTGAAATGGTCATTGTAGATTATGTTTATGATCATTCTGGTCATTATGTTCATTATGATAATTCTGGTCATTATGATCATTATGATCAATATATATATATATATATGTATATTGTCATGTCATGATTATGATGATTATGATGACCATGATGCTGATGATGATGATGAAGATGATGATCATCATATGAGTTCATTCTTATCTTCCTTTTCATTGATACCTTCTTGATTTCTGCTTATATTTACACTCAGTGCTGCAGATCCTTCAAGTTGGTGCCGGTTTATAACCACCATGGAAACTTGTATTTACAGTGACCACCCTAGTTATACTACGTACGGGTTATTATATATATATGTAATCATATTTATAGTATATATATATATGTGGAATAACCATGAATAACTCCACTGAATGAGGACTTACTAACCAGGGCATTCCCACTTTCAGCCTGAACTGCTTTTTTTACCGCAGGCGCTATATTTGATCAAAACTCTGAAGAACCAAGCGATAGAGGTGGGCCGGCGTCCTGGTCAACATATGCAGAAGAAGAGCAGCAAAAAAGGGTAAAAGAGTGTAGTGTGTAAAGCTGGCTTCGTTTATATGTATATGTAAATGTATATGTGTATTTGTATCTTTATAAGTATAAGTGTAATGTATATGCACACATATACGTGTAGATACATCAATGTATATATATATATATATACACATGTATGTATGAGCATATACAAACACATTAAGCTGTAGGATACCAGAGATTGATTTTGTTGAAATCAGCTGAAAACTGTTCAAACATGGCCTGTCCGCCGGACATCCATGCCCCTTTGCCGAATCGGGACATCCAATGACTGGTGATTTGAAACCATCATCCTACGGGATGGGGCCCCCAGTCGATAGCGTTCAGTTAGTTTATAAGTGGCTGAATTCAATGGTTTATGGTAGATATAACGAACTAGTTAATGGGGATTCTTGCTATGTTAAACCCAGTTTAACATTGCCAAAACCCTGGTGATTTTGTAGGTCCCACGTGGTGGGTCCATCGGGCCCCGTCTTTGTGGATTGAGTCCCCAGTTTATGGATGGTTTGCCCCATTGTTATTATTTCCCATGAAAAAAACAATCAAGTGGAAGTTCCCTTTGGTTCCAAATAAAGGAAATCTCTTTTTAGATCATTTCTTTGTATCTGTGATATTCCCAAATAGCTGGATATTAGATACGCTTAAAATCCCTTCAATGGATATTCTCCAAATAGATATGCTATTATTACTAGGTATTTCATGGTATTTCTAATATATATATATATATACATATTCCTCCAATACATATATGAAATACCATGAAATACAATATATATGAGATACCCAAATAAATATTCCCAATTATATTATATACTAGATATTACCCTATATATATATATTTCTATGATTCCCAAACCAGTTGATCTCGAAGGTGGACAGCCTGGCCTGTGGCGCCGCCATCAGTTGCTGCGGCAAGGCCTTGCAGTGGCCACACGCGCTGCGGCTGCTGGAGGACTTGGTCCTGGCACAGGCGGGAAAAACGTGGAGAAACACGTAGGGATCATGTGCTTTCAATGGGAAAAAATGGTGGGACACACATGGCAATAGGCGAAGGTGGCGGTTTAGGGAAACAAAATGCTGGGTTTTTGATGGTGTTTGAGTCAAATTTTGAGATTTGAGAAACAAACGTGGCGGCTTTAGGTGGAAAACTTGGTGATTTGACACCAAAAAAAGGCCGATTCAAGAATAGAAGAGGAAACAATGCTGGGTTTCAGCGGAAAACACGATGAAATATGCTGGTTTGACCCTAACAAATGAGCATCGAACCCGGGAAAACATGGGGTTTTCCTGGGATTTACTATAATTATTTGATTCAACCAATGAACCTATGGTGGATATAAACATGGCTTTCAGCTTCAGGTCGAAGTGAACGTGAGCGCCTGCAATGCAGCCATCACTGGCTGTGAGAAGAGCCGTTTGTGGCAAAAGGCTCTGCACCTCTTCATTCAGATCTATCAGATGAAACTGGAGCCGAAGCCTGGCGAAGAGTTGATCATGTTGATCACCGAAGTTCTGCTGACATCGATGAACTGGGCCCCAAGTTCTGAGGCATTTTTTTCTATGAGTGAAGATGCTTTTATATAGCATATCAGTATATCTTAATCAGGTTTCCGAAGTCGAATTCAGCAGGGTTATATAATGTTATATATACTGTATACATATATATATATATATTATATATTATATATATTATATACATATATATATATATATATTATTTATATATATATATATATATTTGCGCGAAAATTGCTAGACATTGCTAGACATATACCAGCAAATTATTTTTTCGGAGATGATCTTTGTTGAATGGGTATGGATCAAACTTGGGTATTTCCAACAATTCCATGGTTTCGGTGTTGCCCCCTTTGGTGCTCCAAATTTCGTTGGATAGCCATGGATAGCCCACATAACCAGCGCTCAAATGTGTACATTACATGGCACTTGATTATAATCATGAACCGATCATCAACCATTGCAAGCTCACGAATTTTCTTATGGGGATGCCTACTCAGTTAGCCCTTTTGTAATTGAACATAGCCATGGGAAATAATCGTCATTGAAACAATAGTCAAATCATCGAACTAGTTCTGGGCCATGGCTCCCTTAGTAACTTAGCTATGGCACAAATTTCCGGATGCTATGTCCCATTTGGATCCATTAGGTGGATTATCATTCCATTACATCCCATTAAGCACCCATTTTCAACAGCCATTAAATACTCTCAAATACCTATGATCAGTTATAGATTTATGATTATTTATAGATATTCACTCAGAAGTCGGCCAATGGGATAGATCTCCCGGTCATAAAAAAGTGGTCACTATCACTTCCTGGCCCTGCAGATGATCCCTTTCATCACTGCAGGAGATGACAAGCGAGGTTGTCCACCGCTAAAGCCAGCCAGTTGTAGAGGAAAGTGGGACTCCCGTTCCCCTGTTGACCCTGTTGTCAGTTCTATTAGACCATGTTCAAATGCTAAACCACGGGATTTCCCGTGATTCTGAACTAGTTTTTTCACCACTGTTATAAAGTTGCCGTTATGACCACAACTGAGGTAAACAAAAAAAAAAACATTCTCACCCAAGACTTAGGATTTGTAAATATCACTGGAGTCAAACATCCAATTACCCTCTGGTTATGTCAAAATAGCTATTGAAAATGGCCATAGAAATAGTGGATTGTCCCATGAAAAATGGTGGATCTTTCCATAGCTATGTGGCTGTTTACCAGAGGGTATAACAATTGTTCATTTTCATTGCAGGGGTTTTGACACTTGTAGACATCTCAAATTACTGGCCATGATTTCAGAAAATCCGTCGCCAAGTTTTCCTGCCAAGGAACGTGATCAGCTTCAGCGCCCTGATTAGCGCCTGTGAGAAGGGAGAGCAGTGGCAACGGGCCTTGCGCCTCGAATGGGATAGGCCATGGGTTAATGGAGGTGTAACCATCAACAGTGGTAGTTTTTACATAGGGATTTTATTGGGAGAATGATATGGTGTAGGGGTTTTCATGGGGGTGCAATCATCAAGAAATAGTGGGATTTAGTGGGAATTTCATGGGAATTTCATGGATGGTTAATGCGTTATTCAGCCATTGTTGGGATTATCCCTAGGGCTAACGTAGATGTCAAAAGACCCATGATCTATCGTTTGGAAAATGAACTACAAATGGCGGGTTTCCACATCTATGTGAGCTTACAGAAGGACAGTGGGCATTTAATGGGATTAAACATAGTTAATGACAATAATAAAAACAATAGTCAATGGAATATACCAGAAATACTGTAGGATCTACAACAGTAGTAGCCAACTAGAATGAAGAACTGGGCAATTACCATAGGTTCTTCAGGCCATATGATGTGATCATTATCATGAGTAATTGTTTTTTCAGATGTATAATCATTCAGCCAGTGGTACCATTGATTGAAGCTGAGTGGCTATTGAACCAACGAGCAATAAACCAATGGGCTGATCAGCAAATGAGTCCTTAACCAACGGCCAATTAACCAATGAAGAATTGACAAGTCATTAACCAATGGCTCAGTATTTCGTTGTGGTTTTTGTTGAGCCATGTCTTAATGACCACTCGGGATAACCAATGGCTAATCAACCAACAAAGCCTGGTGAAGGTATCGCATAATTACCCTGAAGTGTATTAACATAGATATGGAATCCCATAATCCCATGGGAAACCTAAGGAACATGATCCATAGTTCGGGTCTTTTTGTATCCATCTTGATCTGCTGGGCAGCTAGTAAGAATCGGCTGTTGATCTGAACCAAAGGTATGACTCATTACCCATTGGGAAGGCAACATGGGTAATCAGTCATTGGTCAATTAGTCATTGTTATTGTTCGATGGACGACAATTAGATGTATAAGTGATATTTACTGCAGTGAATTACTAGAGTAACACCTAATTAGATCTACATCCCATGTGTACCATTGTAACGCTAGTTAGTCGTATTTGCATATCGTTTGTTGGATATTCTGTATTTACACCAGTTAGTAAATGTCAACACTATTTCGCTAAATTTGATGCGGAACTATTACACACTTATATGTGTAGTAATATTATATGTACTATCTATGGATTTTGTGGAGGCTTGCTTTGCGATGCGACCGAGGCTTCTACTGGAGCAGATGGAAGAACAGCAGGTCGAACGTTCCCTGGCCATCGGATTTGCAAACGGGCGACCGGTCGCAAAACGGAACCAGAAATCTTGGGGGTTTCTAAAAGGTGGAGCCCCAGTTCGGAATCGCTAAGTTGGTTTCTTTGCCTAGGTTAACTGTTGGGTTTATGGTAGATATAACTAAAACATGACTGGGTTTATAAAGCAAACATAACTGGGGGCACCACCTTGTAACATTTGTGTATGGGAAACGTGGGTTTTACCTTCCAAAATGGTGAGTTTACCATGCTTTTACCATGAGCACTTTGGATTGAAGTAATGAAATATGGAGGATTGGACCAACCATGAATATGATATTGGATATATGATTGGATCTATAACCTACTATTTGAATCTATTTGATACGGTGGGTCTGCCTGAAAATTTTTCTGTACACCTTGATCCAGGGATAGGGTCAGCTATCCGCCAGTTGGGGTTTGGTGTCGCTTAGGCAACGTGGTGACCCTGGCAGCGGCTATGAGCGCGTGCGAGGGTGCGGGGCGATGGCAGCAGGCACTTTTGGAAACCAGGAGTGAAGGTCTATTGGGATAGATATACGGACTATATAATATATGGGATATATACATATATAGGAAGATACAGCATATGATATACATTGATACCGATATATGGAAATATTATGTAAACCAGGGATAATTGGATGAATGATGCCAATGATGGGATACAGTGCAAAGTGTGTAGATGGATACTTCCCAAGTATATGGCATAAGTATTGAGGAATGTGCTTGCCATACCAATGGTGCTATGTGCGATGGCCGATGGTTTTTTAATCGTGAGACCGCCAACCTTTAGGAGAGTTGGTAATTAGACCCAAATCGTATGGTTTTATCTTCTTCTTACCCTCTGGTAAACATACAAAAAGCTATTGAAAATGGCCATAGAAATAGTGGATTTACCTGATTTACCCATTGAAAATGGTGATTTTCCATAGTTATGTTAGCTTACCAGAGGGCATCAACATTGAATGTACTCCATTGCCCGACTATTGGAAAAATGATGAGCAAGTACGAGATGTTTTGTTTGGGTAGGCTACTGTATTTCAAGACAAACCAACTAGCCGTGGGGTCAAGTGATTTGATCAGATGGAAGTACTAAAGCCTTCGTTTTGGGAGGGTCAGTGATTCTGAGCCATAGCCACTATGGTTTCAAGATGTTTCTACCACTTGCGAGTGGATCACAAATGGCATCTAATTAATCCAAATTTCGTTCCATCTCATTCTTAAGTCCTCAATTTCGACTATCATAATCCATGACCTTTTTTGACCAAGTTCTGTTCTTGGGCGCCTTCCAACAAGTTGTTTCATCTTTATCCACTTGTGAGGTACATATTACGCTCGACGCTTGACAGTCAATGGAAGAATTTCTGAACTTCTAATACTGTTTCTTCCACATTGGGCCGCAGTTAGACCTGTCCCGTAAAACAACTGGGGGACACTTTTGGAGGGATGGTGGAATCCCTATGACTTGAATACCCCGAATCCTTAGCTAAGTTGCTTAGTATAACTCTATATGCTGTATTTCACTTGGTTTAGGGTAATGACAACTGGTAGTGTTAGTGTGTTTTTTTAAACCAACAAGCAGAACTGGGGGGGGCACCGCCTTGCATGACCTTACAGGTCTTGGCTTTATTTGAAGAGATGGACGCGAGACAGCTGCTGCCGAACATTGTGACCCATAATGTGCTGATCAGTGCGCGGGTCAGCAGCAGCCATTGGGAAGCTGGGCCGGATTCCAGTTGATTTCAGCCCAGACTTGTTTTTTTTCGGAACCGACGACAGGACAACGGAAAAGCCCTTGGGTGGATGGTAAGATTCCAATGGTTTCCGACTTTTTTTCGTCCTTTTTTCGGTGAACGAATTGGATTCATACCCCATGACGGATCCATGGTGCTGGTATATATGCTAACATTGAGGGTATATTGATGGTAAATGTTACCATATATAGCATGCATGGATCCTATGAGTACCACTCATGATTGATATGCCGGATCCAGAAGGTCTGTTACGCAGATGATTTTTGCATTGACAGTTGCGATGTGAGTTTTGCGGAAGTGCGGAGAAGAAGTGCGGAGATCTTGGAAAATCGTTCTGCTCAGGAAGAGGCACTTGCACTCTTTGAGAGCCTCCCAAAGCAGAGGCTGGAGAGGAGATTGGACTTCGAAACCAGCTGGTTGGTGGTTTGGAACATGTTTTATTTTTACATATATTAAGAATAATCATCAACCCAAAAAATTATAAATATTATACAGAAATATTACTCCCAAAAAATCATTTATACATTTTTATACATTATTAGGAATAATCATCCCAAGTGACTAATATTTTTCAGAGGGATTGAAACCGCCAACCAGCAGTGATTTGCACCATTCGAAAAGGAGCCGGATCCATAAAGACCACCTGTGTTGATGTTTACCGATAGAGTCGGGTGACAGGTTTGACCGCCGATTGGACTTGTGGGAGAGTTGTGATATAGATAGATGACAGTCATTTTGGGAGGACTATCCATTTTTGGCTGCTTTTTCAGGCTTTCAGTGAGAGTTTTTTCTGGAGGGCCAAAATGGCCAGTCCACAGATGCTGCTCCGTGGTGGCCTTCATTTGCTTTGTGGGCGACCCAAGTTTGAGCCCTTGCGCATGTTCCCAAGACTGTAGATGACTGTATATAGTCCATGTGAGTCTTCTAAATTGGAGACATGTTGCGCATTTCACAGAGTGTGGCCTATCGGTCTCCAATCCTCGCCGCAGGAACGTGATCAGCTATGGAGCGGCAATGTCTGCATGCGAAAGAGCCGAAGAATGGCAGCTGGCTCTGAGTTTGTTGGATGAGCTTCACACTTCCAAACTCCGAGGCAGGGGGTCCATGAGTTGAGATCCCGAGATCCGCTGGGGAAATCTCTGGCGAATGGTTTGCAAGAAGTTTTGTTTTGGAGTCCATGCGAAAGTGGTGCAGAGAGAGATGTTACCAGAATTTTCTGAAGGTTTCTGACTTTTGAGTTTTTCTGTCTACTTCCACTTCAAAAGCAGCGACAGTCTCCAAAAGAAATTGAGTGGAGTCACAACCATGACCACCTCACTTCAAAGAAAAACACGGTTTCACCCAGATGTTCCCAGCAGTTGATTGGAGCCACACATTGACCAAGCAGATTTTGACCTGCACCAGGCAACTTGGTCACGTATAACACATGCATCAGCGCCTGTGAGAAAGCAGGGGAATGGGAAGCGGCTCTTGGATTGTTTCAAGAGATCTTGGAACATTTGCAGGCAGATCTTGCTGGGAAGGGGTGATTTATGGTGAGTTATGAATGACTTATGGTGATTTATGATTTTATGGTGATTTTATTTTATTCTTGTGTGAAAAAAAATTATAGTGTCATTCTTGCAGCTGGAAAGTCAGTCTTATTCAGGTTGCAAGGTGGGTTCTTATTGTGGAAAGCTGCTCGAATGTCTAAACTCGCAGTCCTTTCCGGTAGCTATCACCATCTTGGGTCTAGAGTCTAGTCAATGGGAATTTCAGGATCCTAAAATGGAGGTACTGTACCATATAAGGCCATATTTTGGGGGAATATTCCCTTACATAGGCCTTACATATGCCTTATATATGGTAGGTACCTCCAATTTAGGTTCCTGGAATGGCCATTGATCTAGCCCATTCATTGGGCTTTTTCTTGGCCAGAATGCAGCCACCAGGCAGACGTGATCAGCTATAGCTCAGCGACAAGTGCCTGCGAAAAGGCCTCGCAATGGGAAAGAACCTTGGATGAAATTCTGGGCATCTACCCTCTGGTAAACAGCCATATAACTATGGAAAATCACAATTTTTAATGGGAAAATCCACTATAAATAGTCATTTTCAATAGCTACGTTAAATTACCAGAGGGTATATACCAACCACAACGGGTGGCTCCGGGGTCTTTTTCGTGGCTCATCTGAAGTTGTTCCTCAACGATATAACATGATATAACAATCTCCCAGCATGTTTGTTTTCCTCCATGGCTGTTTCGGGGAGAATTTTACAGGATACCGCCATATTTGAAGGTCAAAAACCACGGAAGTTTCCGATTTCGAGTTTCCCTTCAGCCAGAACCCAGGAGCTGTGGAACTCTTCAGACACCTTCGCCTTTACTCGCTGCAAGAGAACGTGCTGTGGCATCAATGCGTAGGAACCGTTGGGATGGATGATGGTTCATTAATACCGGTTTCAAGGCCTGTTGAACTGGTATTTAACCATGGGGTTTGTAAGGAATATATGATACAACAATGATATGTACAATAAGTATTTACTACAAGCCTTTTTGTAACAAAATATGTAGATGATGCCCCCCAAAGAGTTTGTTTATGAAAATTTATTTATAACATATATGTTCCCAATTTTCCCAGTTGCAACAAACCTCATCTGTGGCTGGTAACATCTCCATTTCTATCCAGCTTTATGTCGGTTGCTTCAAATCGCCACTTTGCTGCGAAGTATTCCTTTCAAAACAACCGGTGAGTAATGGCTGCGATCTAGCCCTGCTGGTTGATAATTAGTTGGGGGATGAAAATCTAGTACTACCTTTCATATATTGGAGATTATAAGAAAATAGAATAGTAATAGTAAATATTGGGGATTATACTATTACGCTCATAGCTATTGATTAATAATCCTGGTTGGCTATAAGAATCCGCTCGAGCGGGGAATTCCCCACAAACCAACCAGGATTCAACGGAATGACAGAGGTCGTCATGGTAAACCGCATCGTTGACTCCCGATTCAACTGGCCACACATTGGAAAAGAGAACAGCATCTGAACCATCCAGACAATATCCAGAGCCAAGAAACAACATGAAACAACCATAAACAACCATTAACAACCATTAAAACGGATATGTATGGTTTATAATGGTTGTTTATTTACATTTTATAAATGGTCCTATTATAGAATCATATACAATGGATTCATAACGCGTAAATTTGATATGAACCATTATTTCAATCCATTATTTCATGGTTTCCATCCCCAGCTCAACCACCCAGACCCCAGGGACCCCAGGGACCCCGTTGGACCCCCTTGAGGTGATCACATGCAACGCTGTGATCAGCGCCTGTGGAAAGGCCGGGCGTTGGCAGATGGCCTGGGAAGTGCTGCAAGCTGCTGGGACGAGGAGGGTCAGTCAAGGCGAACAGAGAAGATAACTGGGATATTGGATTATGGTGGATTATATATACCTGGAGAACCAAAACCCTAAGAATTCTTTGGGTTAACGCAAGAACAATATATTATAATGGATATGAATGGATATGAATGGATATGAATGGATATGAATGGATATGAATGGATATGAACAATATATTATAATCTATATTTATGATATATATGATTAATATTATTTTTGTACTGTATCTATGTAATCATTCTGAAGTAGATAGAATATCACACGCGCCCGTAATATTCGCATGTTCGAGAGGATTTGTTGACATATCCATGACCATGTATGGTGATGACTAAATATGGTGATTGAACATTGATTTGATCATTAGTAATTCATCTAGGCGAAAAACAGTTGGTAATAAGAGGTAATGGCCAAATCATAAGCCGTGTAGATGCAGTATGTGTGTATATATATATAGATATGAATCTTCTCAGTATTCATGGAGGGTCATCACACGCACGTTAGAGGTGAACGAGGTGAACTAGCGATGAAGTGCGCAGCCATTTGGGGAGATTGGCTGGTGAAGAGTCGTTTTTTGTACTACAGCACGGAAATCCACTCTCTCTCTCTCTATGTGTATATATATATATATAAAGTAGATCATTTTCCAAAACGGGGAAACCATGGGCGTTCATGGGTTTTCCACATCTTTTTGGTAAAGGTTTAGCCAAAGGGACCAGGTCTCCAGGTATCGTGACCATGCCTTGATGCCTTGCTCCTGCCCAGTGTAAATTACTTGGAATGATTGGTTGAGATGACACATATCTTTGGGATGGGTTGAAACCCCTTGAAAAAGAGGAGGAGGCGGATATTCTTTTCTTTCTGCTGTTTCAAACCCGCTTGTTTTGTTGGTGTTTTTGCTCATACTTGGTAGCAGAGTTCAATACAGTACTGCTATTCTCCTCATCCTCATGACCACATATGATCACACATGATCAGAAGAATATGTAAGCCGCATCTGAGATTGATTCAGTATATATCTATAGAAGAATATGCAACACAGTCACACACATATATATATTTAATGGGAGTATATGAATAGTATATGTTAATATTGTGAAGAATCTAGATACACACTATAGATGTATATATATTAACTGGGAGTATATGAATCAGCAGTTGTGTATCTAGATTCTTCACAATATGCTGTAGTGTTCGCTCCTCGTAGCTCCGCTGAGGACATGAAGCGCGAGCGGCTTCGTGCGACCGTGGTGACTTTCTGTGCAGCCATCAGTGCATGTGAGAAAGGTGCCCGTTCGGGAAAACCATAGGAAAACCATAGGAAAACCATAGGAAAACCATAGGAAAACCATAGGAAAACCATAGGAAAACCATAGGAAAACCATAGGAAAATGGAGGTTTACCCTCTGGTTATGTCAAACATAGCTATTGAAGCCATGGCCATTGAAATAGTGAGTTTTCCCATTAATAGCATGGTGATTTTCCATAGTTACCATAGTTATGTGGCTGTTTACCAGAGGGTACATACAATGTGGGGCCCCCAAACTTATAAGTTGATTTATAACCCCATGTAACTAGTTAACTAGTTCGTCATAAGTACCATAAAGCCTATAGTGAAATTGTAGTTATTTGCACCAAGTTAGCTATCGAACGGGGGCCCCACATTGTAGGTGTGACATATGGTGTGTGTGAGTGAGAGATAGCTATATTAGGTAGACATTGTATTTACAGTGTATACAAATATATACACGCATACACATAAAAGCATGTGACGAGACATGCGGATAAACCATCAATTTATTGCAAATATGGAGGATTTGTTTGAGAACGGTCCAAGTTTTGGTGGTTTAGCAAAGCCGTGAGGTTTTTGGCCCCCCATGTCTGTAAGTTTAACCCATTTGCCCACCTTCTAGGGGTAAAAGCGCGCAGAGTCACCACGAGTTGAGCAGATTTAGACATTGTAAATTGGGTGTCTTTTATTCCCTAGGTGCTACCCTCTGGTAAACCAACAGTTTGCTATTGAAAATTGCCATAGAAATAGTGGATTTACCCATGAAAAATGCATGGTGGATCTTTCCAGTTCGTCATGTAAGTTAGTTTACCAGGCCGGGTACTTTTCTTTGAGGATCCTCATGTTATGGGAATCACCATGAGAATCAACGGTAACCATTGTTATACTGGTTGGTGGTTTGGAACATGGTTTCTATTTTCCCCATTAGTTGGGATGATGATCCAATCTGACTTTCATGTTTTTCAGGGGGGTTGAAACCACCAGTTAGTATATAATTTGGGGCTCTTCTAATATGTCGGGAACGCACTGCACTCAGCAGATGCGCTTTGAACATCCAGTGCTTTCTTCCGTATTTCCTGGGAAATCTATTCCCTTTCTGTTTGCGGCTGCGCAACCGAAACAAATCAGTGGCGGAAAACACATCGTATATTATATAATATGATATGATGAATTATATATGCAATACATAAATATAAGTCAAAAATCCATAATTATCATTTATCGCTTTCACTGTAGAGTATGATCAGTATTTTGAACCAACCAAACGAAAAAAAAAGGCCTCGACGAAGAAACTCCACCCGGGTTGAACCCCCAACGATAGGTGGACAATGGCAGCAGTCCCTGGAGATTTTTGGGGAACTGCAATGTGAAGCCTTGCAGCAGGCATGGGCTGATGGACCTGAGAATTTCCGCATTTATTGGGATTTTACAGGATTTTGTGGGATGTTAATGGGAATTCTACTTTATTTTGAGATTTTAATTGGATTTTAATGGATTTCATCGGATTTTTGAATTTTGATGGAGTTTATGGGATTTTGATGGTTTTACTGGAATTTAAGCATCAATGTTTGTGTTTGTTGAGGGCTATAATTGATAAATGACGGTTGATGGGTTAATATAGGGATATCATTCGTAAATGATGGTGGGTTGATGTTGTAAACCCCACCGTGCATAATGATTGGATTTGGGGAAACATTCCAAACATGGTCCAGATTTCAGGTTTGCGAATCATATTAAGTTATTTGCCTAGAAAGATGTGTGAGTGATAATGTTCAGCAGCCTCATTGCTTCCTTCTGCTTATGATGTCTCCAAAACGATTTGGCCGGCCACAAAGTCAAGCAAATGCAGCATGATGCGCTGACGTGCTTCGCTGGCGTCACAACCGATCCAACAAACACAGCAGCATCACTGCCATGATCCATGATGTTTGCAGCCAGGTTTGGAACATATCCTTTGGAAATTCCAACACAGATGGCTCAGAATTGAAGATTCAACTTCCCTCTATTCCAATGTCTGTGTCGCCCTGCTTTGCATCTTGCAGATGTTGTGCAGACAGCCGTGAGTACCAGGAGAGGGTCCAGTACCACGCCCGTCGCTTCGCATCCTCCAAGTGCTACCAAGAGGTCCTACAGCGCTACGACCTCCGACGACAAAGGGCGGACACCTTGGAACTGCAGAGGTTCACATTTCATGTGGCGTCCTGGGTGGCGGAGCTAGACTCTGAACGGATGACTCAGAAGTGTCTGGCTGGATCTGGCTGGTGGTTTCAAAGATGGGCTTGTCTAAAGAAGAGGTACCCTCTGGTAAAACTAACATAGCTATTGAAAATGGCCCATTATAGCCTATTATACTGTAGTTGATTGTCCCATCAAAAATTGTGATTTTCCATAGCTATGTTAGTTTACCTGGCCGGGTATCCCATTGAATGGCAATGTTGATGGGGAACATGACTCTTATGGATCAACGATCGGATTTTGTGGTGCCTGGTTTTTGACAAACCCATAGTTTTCATGGTCGTCCGTATTTCAAACATATTTTGAGTTCAGATATTTTTTTCCCAACGGACTTTCTCACATTTTATCTCATGATTTCCGCTCAGGTATGGTGAGTTGTCAGCAGTGCAGCTGCTGGTGCGATGCTTGGAAAGACTGAAACTGAATCCATGTTTGGAAAAGTCTTAGTTGATCTTTATCTGGAGGTTTCCCAAAATTGAGGCACCCCAAACCATCCCAAATTAGAGCATTTTAGCATTGAAACAACCATGGTGACTTGGGGATCCCCCATGACTTAGAAACCCCCCCATATAGTAAATAATTACCTAGAATAGAAACTAAGTCTGACTATATAAAGATAACCATGTTGGATATTTACTATAAAAATCCAATTTTATAGAAACTAAAGATATTTAAATCCACAAAAAAACCTAACATCCGATACTAAAAACATGGACCAAGGAAAGATGCGAAGCCGCTCTGCAACCAACTACTTCAACTCCTAAGGACGCTGCTGGAGTGCTGCAAGGACGAGATGCCGTGGCTGGACACAGTTGTGGTGATTTTTCCATGGGATTTCTATGGCAATTGGCATGGGATTTTCATGGGATTTAAAGATGATTTAAAGGTGATTTAATGCTGGAATTTTCATGGTCTAATGGGATACAATATATGATATAATGGAATTAGAATGACTAATCCCAATCCCCTAATATTAAACAGCCCTTGAGATGGGATTAACACCCGAAAAGAGATGCAGAAAAGGCTGTATTTATATACTTAACTGGTTGGTGGTTTGGAACATTTTTGATTTTTCTATATATTGGGAATAATCATCCCAACTTTGAACAGAGGGGTTGAAACCACCAACCAGTTCTGCATCTTTTGGACATTATGGGGGGTGCACAATGATCCATACCTGACATACCTGAACCAGTGTTGATGAAGGAGTTGCATGACGAGAAACAAGAGTGAGTTGGTGACGTCAAGAGTTCGAATGCTTTCCATCCCCAAAAATGGGCCAGTTCCAAGACCTCAATTGACGTGCGCAAGACCATCTCATGGATGGCTCAGCCACCAAGTAATAAGTAATTGCCATTGACATATATCCAGAATCAGTTCCACCTAATATTCAACACCCCGCAGAAACCATGGTACTGGGTCCTTGCGTTAAGTCCGTTAAGTCTCACGGGCTTGTCCCAGTAGGACCCCCCCTATATGGTTTGCACCCCCTACTTCTTACTTTTTTAACCATGGTCTCTGGGGTGTGTTTATTGTATCAATTAAATTATATATGAAGGGGGGGATGGGATTACATCAGATCACATTTCCTACGTGGGGCTCCCCAAACTCAGTTGATGCGGAGCTGTACTGCTAGACTACTCATGGGTTACAAACCAACTAACGTCACTGGAGACCCCACTGATTTCGTAGATATCTCGGCCATCCCAATTGTATATCCCATAGGATCCATAGGATCCATATATGGCATATATGCTAACATGACTGGGGTATATTGATGGGATCCATGTTACCATATATATATATATATAGCAGCACCATGGATCCGTCATGGGTATGGGATAAGCCCGATTCGAATCGGGGACTTACCGACTCAGATTATAGGTATTAAGCCACTTACGATCCGTGGGATCCTCCAAGTAGCTCCCCATCTTTCCATGGCTCCCAGGTGGCAGGCCTTAGCCACTTAGCCAGCCACCTCTCGCAGCTGGCTGACTCCACCATGGACCTGGTGGAGGACGTGCCATCGAAGGGTCTACGCTTGCTGCAACGGGCGGTGAAGGAATGGAGAAACCGGTCCTGTGTGGACCAGGTGCCGCAACGTCTTTGATTTTCGCAGGGATTGGGACACAGAATTCCAATCCCATATATGCTCCATGTATGGTATATTTACCTACATGACTGGGTGATTATTAGGGCAAATGTAGGTAAATATACCATACATGGAGCATATGGGCAATGGAATTCTTCCCCAGCATTGAATTTTACAATTGAGGCGGTGCGAGCCCCAAAAGAATTGAGGCACACTTAGGCAAGTGAATTGTTGATAAAGAATTTTTGTAGCTATATGACCTCTTGACCACCTGTTCCTCTTCGGTTTATCAACTTGCTTGATTTGATCGTCCCAATGTCTTCATTAAGTCATGTGTCAATGGGGCACCACCCCTGAGGCCGCTTACGTCGCATCCTTGGAGGAAGCAATGCGTGCCACGGATGGCGGCGATTCGAAGAAGCTCCGCTGGATCTTCCGCCGCGCGGTAGCGGCCTTGTCTCCGCCGAGGTTGACGAGTGCTGCAGAGAACTCGGCCGTGGAGGCGGTGCCGGGGACGAAGGCGGATGTTCAACGCCGGCTTCGAAAAGTGGTGCTTTGGTGTTTGGAGCATCTGGATTTGATGGACCCACGGATCAAGCCTGCACTGCAACTCTTGGAGTGCCTGCTGGAGAAATTTCAAGAGCTGGTTTCAGAAGGCACAGTTGGCGGCCGAAGGCACTGGCTGCGCCTTCAGATGAAGTTTGGGGGTTCTGCTGTACCCGCAGCCGACCCGGAGGCAAAAACTGAAGGATATGGGCGAAAGCGGGTCCTTTGCCAACATAACTTGCGAAAGGATCGGTGCCGCAGCTGCCAACCCTGTCCTCATGGAAATGCCCGGTTTCATTGTATCCATTGCAGTGGCTGCTCCCATGGCCACTTCAAGAGGAACTGTGCAGCATGCAACGGATGTCCACATGGAAAGTACACGGTCAGCAGATGTGCAATCTGCAACCCTTGTCCTCATGGTAAGGTGAAACGTAGCTGCCCGCAATGCTCAAGCTGCGAGCATGGAAAGCTGAGATCGAATTGTCGGGTGTGCAATGCTTGCCCTCACGGCCGTCTCAAATCATACTGCAAGGATTGCAAAGGAGAAAAAAACCGAACTCTGGTGGTTTGGAACATAAATTTTATTTTTCCATACATTGGGAATTTCATATCCCAACTGACGAACTCATATTTTGTTGTGCTTGTGTAATTATTGAGGTACTGCCGTAAATCTCCAAGTTTGGCGATCCAGACCCTGGTCGTGGCGGGCTGTCGTGGATGTAAGAAGAGGTGGAACAACAAAATGCAGACATAGACGCCTTTCTGGTACTTTCTAGATGTACTTCTGTGTAATTATACATATAATGTACTGTAACTACTCTACTTGGTGGCTCATCCCACTTAGTAAGTGGGTTATAACCCCAGTTATAAATGGGATTTTTGTAGGGCTAATCCACTTATAATTGGGGTTATAACTCACTTACGAGCCGTGGGATGAGCCACCAAGTATAGATGATATTGACCCACATCATATTTCCAGATTTTCCAGGTTTCCCACTTTTCAATCTATTTTTGGATTGTCCAAGTCATTCGACCATGGCTTAGTACGGAAACAACCATGGTGACTGGGGGATCCCCCATTTTGATATGGGGGTTTCCTGAAATAGGGGTACCCCCAGTCATCATCCATGTATGTTTGGGATTTTCCCTGAAATAAACCATCCAGCTATTGGGTATACCCCCATTTTAGGAAACCCCCCATATGAAGTCTTCCCACACCGCACCGTGTTTCACCGGACAGAAACGCCACGCCGCATTTCGCCGCGTCTCGCAGGGTTCGCGCCTGGTGGCCTCCAATGCGTTGCTCTCGAGCGCCAGGCGCTCGTGGCGGAGGGCCTTGGAAGTGCTGGAAGGAGCCATGGTGAACTGAACAGTGTTTGAAACCCTGGTTGATGATTAGGGATTATACTACCCAAGATATAGGGGGAATATACACATCCAAGAACGGGGAATCCCTGTAAACCAGTACCCTCTGGTAAACTAACATAATTATGGAAAATTGCCATGCTATTAATGGGTAAATCCACCATTTCTATGGCCATTTTCAATAGCAAACTGTTAGATTTTGAACACTTTTCAACTGACCCTGTTTGACCCCGGTTGACCGGTGACAAAAGTCAAGGTTTAACCGGTCGCTCCATCGTTGATGGTGGTTTAATATGTTTTAATGGGGTGTCAACCATCATGGATCTAGAATATTCTGCCATCTAATATGGCAGTGTGTCAAAACCTTGTACCCCTGGTGAACATCAAAATAGCTGGTAAATGGATGTTCATCCCCCTAAAAATGTATCTATAGGTATTGATCCATAGCCATATGGTAATGTAATGCCAAGATTGCCAAGAATCCCAGTCCAATCAGTTGGGGTTAAACCGAGGCCAACCGCTTCAACTGGTGAACCAATAGCAGTTTTCAAAACCCTGTTCCTTGATGAAATTTAAAAGGGTTGTACTAATAGATTGGGAATTTTCAGAAGCCATCAGCTGCGAATCTCTGTTAATCAATCTTTTAACTGCTTGGAGGATAACTGTGGTACTATAGTTTACCCACATATAAGCGGGATATTTGGGATTACGAACTCCAAACCACCAATCAGCAGGGTAAATCTCTCGCATAGTGATCTAAATTTGTTCTGGACAAGAGAGGTTTGTCCGAAAATCGGGTCCCTTCAACTTGACGCCTCTTCATCATTTACCATGAAGCTTGTCAGTTTACGGTGTGACCCCAATTTCTGATACACCCAAATATAATCTCACGTTGGTTCTATATCCCATTAGTTCCCATTATATCCACATTTCCAGATGATTTCCCCACTATATTCCCAATCATTACCATCATATTCCCATGATTTTCCATTCACATATCCAAACTTTGACGGTTTATCATCATGTTCCACTTTAAAATGGTGATTTTTCAGATTTTTCCCCCCGATCTCCTTTTCAAATCGGGCTTCCCCTATGGTTCCGTGGTGGATCCCGGGGAGGACTTCAATTCGAGGCCAACGTGATCAGCTATAGTGCCTTCATCTGCTGTCAGCCACCGTGGCCCATGGCCCTGCGATGCCTACGGAGCTGCCAGGTGCGTCAGGTCGGCCATCATCCACTGGGTAGAAACGAATCCTGGATAGTTAGCCTATGGTTATGACTAACATAGCCATGGAAAATGGTCCATTTATAGATGGTTTACCTGGGTTTACCTATTAAAACTGGTGATTTTCCATGGCTATGTTAAATAACCAGATGTTAATGTCAACCCCGGATCAAATAAACCATGGTTTAGTAACTAGAGGGGTACTATGGGGTACTCCAATAGTTTATTGATCCGTGATTGACATGATTTATGATGTTGTTTGCTATTTTTAATGGAACATCACCATAGCAAAGGATGTGTTTTTTTTTTGTGGACGATCAAAGATTGACCATATGATAAGCTGGTTGATCCATCTGGTCAAACATGGCTGGAAATCCCCAAACTCAATGGAGGTTTTACTGGTAAAATCATCCATGGCTGAAGGGGTGAGATACCACCTGCAGCAGACACAACTAAGAGCAGTGATGATTTCAAAAAACCCAAAATTGGTTGATGATTTGTTGGGGGATTTTACTAACCAGCAATATCTTGGGGATAATCAGAATCACAAACATTTACCCCCTGGTAATTTAAGGGTTTGCGAACTGGAACATTGGCCATGTAGTTCGATGATTTACCGTTTGCTGGAGGGTATATAAATTAAGAACTGGGGATAAAGAGGTAGAATGGGCAGTTGGTGGGGATATTTTCTTGGGATATAACAGGGATTGATTTATTGGATTCAGAAAAGCAGCATGGATGATTTGGTAGTCTCATTGGTTTATAGCTGACACAACTATACATACCCTCTGGTAATTTAACATAACTATTGAAACTCACCATTTTTAATGGGTAAATCAACTATAAATGGGCCATTTTCAATAGCTATGTTAGTTTACCAGAGGGTAACCAGGGTGATGGTAGATATGTTACAATACTATCAAGTTGACTGGGTTGAAAAACTCACAACTGGAGGGGAAGATTTACAGAGATATGAAGGATGAGTAAAGGGACATCATGGGGAGTTCTCCGGGATAATATAATTATCGATTATAAAGGACATAATGAGATGGGAGTACAGGTTGAGCCCGAAACTTCAAAGAGGTAGCCTCTGGTAAACTAACATAACTATGGAAAATCACAATTTTTAATAGGTAAATCAACCATAAATGGGCCATTTTCAATAGCTATGTTGGTTTACCAGAGGGTAGCAAGGCTATAGAAGAAAAGGGAGAGCACTTTTTGGACCGCAGTGTGACCACCTGGTCCATTGCTCTTGGCTCTGCAGACACAGGGGAAGCACAGAGGGTGAAGGTGAAGAAACGATCATGGAATCGCACCACCAAAGCAGTCACACGCGCACACACACATACACACACATGGTTGAAAGACACCAAGAACCAACATGCAAAAGAATGACACAGACATTGTTTTGGGCGAGCATGAATAGACGACGTATGATCTTTTTACGTGAAAGTAATGATATCACGGAGAATTGTCCAGTGCCAGGGGCGCTTGCCCAGACTTCGTAGGAGCAGAAGTTGCAAGTGACCCTGGAAGTCTACAACGCAGCCCTTGCTTTGGAGAGTGGTACCGTTCAGTTCTTGGATGCCTTGCAGGACGCCATCGGATTGATCTGGAACCATTGAATGGATTACCACAGGTTATTAATCCTCCACTGAAGCGCTATTGTTGGCTGAGGTAACTTTTTTTGGTTGGCTGAGGTCACTTTTTTTGGGGGTGGCATCAGTGGCATCTGGATTTAGATGTTCATTGACAGGCTTGCCACCTCCAATTTTGCCATATTTTGCAGTGAAAGAGGGTGGATTGGATGATGACCAGGGAGATAATCTGGTGAAGGTGATGGTAAAGTAAGATCCCCAAAAATGATGGGTTATCCTCTGGTAAACAAACATAGCTATGGAAAATTGCCATTTATAGTGGATTTACCCATTAAAAATGGTGATTTTCCATAGTTATGTTAGTTCACCAGAGGGTATCCCAATTGATGGTTAATTTCCCCATACCACTGGGGCCAAGTTCGACACTTCCACGACACAAATTTTGGGTGGAAATTGCCAGGAGCAGCGTTTGAAACCTGATCTGCTGAGCACGTGCTCCTGGGCGAATAAGGAAGAAACGATCAGGCGCCGAGATATCTATGGTGAATTCTCTCATTGATGTTTTTGATTAAAAAAAGGTTGTGATAAGTTGTAACCAAATGAAGGAACCAACTGCAACCTAAAACGTGTTGGCACTTGACAACAAGTAGGTTTGTATGTACATGTATGTACCCCACCATAAATGACCAACTTTATTGCAGCCTGCCAGTAGTCTGACATCAGGAACAGGCATTTTTTGACACACAGGTAGATCATCACCTATACATTGCCCAATATGATCCAATTTTATTCAAGTTTCGTTTATCAGGACTTTCGGACTATCACATACTTGGTGGTTTGGAACATGTTTTATTTTTCCATATATTGGGAATAACCCTTCCCATTGACTAATATTTTTCAAGATGGTTAAAACATGTTAAAACCACCAACCAGATCACATACTTGGTCTTCTTCAAAGTGACCTTTTCAACAACCAATTTTTCAGCAGAAACAGGGTGCCATCCCAGGTTGCGCGGTGGGACAAGGCCTGGATGGCAAGTTGGATCAGTTGAGGATGCAAACATTGCTTTTGCTGAGGTCTGCGGGGAAAGGGGAGATAGGCTGTGTGGCTCTGCTGGGTAGGAATATATCCGAAATTGTATGAAATGCTATGAAATGCTAAGATTTAGAAGTCAAAAGATGGAGAATAGCTGCGATCTCTGAGGGAACTCCCAAGGACTTGAGTCGCTGGGGCTTTTTGGGACAGGCTTTTGGGACAGATTCTTGGTGACGTGGATAACGAAGGCAAAAAGAACTCACGATAGAAACAAATGGCCCAGTGGTGGAAAAATACTTTTCAGTATGGTTGATTGCGAAAAAAAAGATGTGTATGTCCATTCAACAGAAGCCAATTTTGTGTTTTCCAACGGTGCCAGGTCGCAGCGACCGACTTGACATCGAAGATCGCCATGGGAAAGGCGAAAAAACAAGTTGTGATCCAAGGTGGTGCCCCCAATCGTCAGCGAAGTATAACCAGTTGATTTTATACGTGTGTGAATTGCGGGGTTTGTGGTAGATATACAATATATATATAACATTATATGTAATATATAATATATAGTATTTACTTGTAATCTGTATAATATATAATGTATATAATCTATATAATATATAATAACTAATATTATATATATATTACATACATATTTTATATAATATAATATAATATATACAATATAATATATATATATATATATATATATATCATATATATATAGATGTCATATATATATATATATAGATATCACATATATATCATATGTAATACATGTAATAATCTATATACACAGTATAATATATTATATATAAATTACATTATATATTGTTTGATTGGTTTATAAATCATCAAAACTGAGGGGGGCACCACCTTGTAGACTTGGATTGTTTCATACAAAATCTTACCAAACCTGGACCCAACACGGTTCTGGAGTGGATCTGGAGGCTTGATGCCAAGATGTCACTGGCAAAACTGGGAAGTGACTGGCTGATGGACTCTAGGTATCTCTAGGTCATACATGAAAAGATGCTGGAAAGTGTAGAAAAGTAAGTATAACCACATTATTGGTGGGATTTTACTTTTATATCCTTTTTGATTTGCTATTTTGCTATTCTATGTTATATACAGTGGCTTTGAATTAACCAAACTATGAACATTGAAGGGATACAGGGCACGACCGATGCAAGCGACTGTGATGTGTGGTCCGAATGACAAGCCCTGACCCCAGATTTTGTTCGACACCTGAATGGTCCAAATTGTTGGTACTATACTGTTTTTTTAGTTGGTCGCGCAACAACTTCCAGGGATGTTTTTCATCATTTTCTCCAAAAATTGGCGGTTTTCGGATGTTTTCTCCAATCCAACCGCCTGTACCAGATGTCAAATTCCGTGAAGCCGCAGCACTCAAAGCCGGATCTGCGGTGAGAAGTCCAAAGGTCCAAGTCGTTTAAGGATTTGAGGTCTATTCCTGGTACCCTCTGGTAAACATACAAAAAACGATGGAAAATCACCATGCTATTAATGGGAAAACTCACTATTTCGACTGGGCCATGGCTTCAATAGCAAACTCTTAGTCATTACCAGAGGGTAAGTGGGATGTTTGTTCTTGGCCAGGCGGTGAGTTCTACTGGTGTAATATCAATTGGTGTTTTCTGTCGGTACAAGGTGAGGCCCCGAAACGATTGCCAAGGTGGCTCATAACTTGGTTAACTCGGGTTTATGGGGGATATATAGCATGATATAACTATACCCATGACGGATCCATGGTGCTGGCATATATGCTAACATATATTGATGGTATATTCATGGGATCCATGGCACACCATATATAGCAGCACCGTTAGGATCCGTCATGGGATATATAACATTATATAACTAGACTCAATGGAGTTATAAACCAGCGCTGGGGGGCCTCACCTTATACCCTCTGGTAATTTAACATAGCTATTGAAAATGGCCAGTTATAGTGGATTTTCCCATTAGAAATGGTGATTTTCCATAGTTATGTAAACGTTTACCAGAGGGTATCATTTCTTCATCTGGAAGAGTATCACCAAGCCACCAATGTCCTGCCATGGCCTCGACAATGGATTGTCGTGGCCTCAGAGACGCAAGGGAGATACCCAACCTGGTTATGACTAACAGTTCGCCATGGTATAGATGGCCCATAGAAAATAGATGATGTTCCCAGCGAACGAAACCTCCATTTATGGTTGGGTTAACTTCCATGGCTATGTTAGTCATAACCAGATGGTAATGCTTTGTGATTTCGAAGAGATGGGGATTTCATGTTGTTTTTTTTACCCTCTGGCTATTTACTTGTAACATAGCCATGGGGAATGGCCCATGAAAATAGAGGTTTACCTAGCTATAAAATGGTGGATCTTTCCATGGCTATGTTAAATAACCAGATGGTAATTGAGGATTCTGAGAAGCCATAGTGAAAGCTATGAACATCAACCAACTCGTATTTCATGGGATAACAAAAACTTGGTATTTCACATGGTTCCTTGGAGTTGATTCGTAGGTACTTGCCCATCTCATCATCGTACCGTCGTTGTTAGCTCCCCAGAAAAAAAAAACACATGCAATCGTTTATATTCACTCAATCATTGTTCATGTGAAAATTATGTGCATGGTCGGTCCTGCTGCATGGTTGTTTTCTGTTGTTTCAGATATGCTATTTCTTCCCCTTATTTTCCGTTTGGATCCCTAGAAGTGAGTACCAGGCATTTCCGGGTTGGAAAGAGTCGTCGATCGTTCAACTCTATGACTGTTGATATCCCATTTTGGGATGGGTAAATATCAAGATTAGATTGTAAGATTGACCACGTTTCTGGGTCAATTTGTACCCAGTTCTTGAGCCATACCCCAGGTTTTCCAGAAATCTTTATTTTTTGGGGATATGGTTGGGATTATCTGGGTGTGCCACATATTCAGACTCACGCAATTCCATTGATTGCTTGGGCTGGTTGGACCTCCATCCTCCATTCACGTGTCTGGTGAAACCTCCCTGATTTACCGGAATTGTGAGTCATTGTCATCTTAAAATCCCCAAGTGACTTTGGTGAAACCTCCATGTTCATTGGAAAAAACATGGATTAGCCCGCATTTTGGATGGGTAAACCATGTGACACCTCCATCTTCCCTGGATTTTACCCTCTCAGGTGGAGATGGCTCAGATATTGTGGACTATACCCAGGTGACCAAAGAACTTGGGCATGACATGTTCGTTTTTTTCCTTGGATGACTATTCAAGGTATAGAATGCACTTTTTTTTCAAAAAAAAAGATGGACTCTTACACATACACAGGAGAAATATATACAACATATAATACATATTTTATATAATATAGTAATAATAACAATATTAATAATGATTAATTAATAATAATCACAAGAACAAAAACAATACAATAGTAGTAATAATGATAATGATTTAATAATAATAGTAATATTTATGAGTGTGCATAAACAAGAATCATTTTTTGGGTTGATTGATCCCCCTTTGTCTTATGATCTCTGGCCTGGGACTCGCCAGGCTGTAGCCAGGAACAACTGGCGCGATTCCTGGGAGATCTATCGCGAAACGGCCCGAAGACGAGTGCAACAGGACATCGTGCCGCGGCTATGGCTGGATCGTCCCATGGTACGGGCGAAGGTAAGCCTGGTGAATCACCGATTCGTGGGATATCTCATATATAAATGGGATATAAGTCGGTATAAGTATGGTTACTAACCACTTACTAAGGAGGACCAAATGATTTATATAAATGATTTAGGTCAGGTTTGGGTCATTTGTTGCGATTGAAGCATATGATTTTCATTGGCTTGGGATTGTTTTGGTATTTTTTGTCCTTGAAACATGCGATGTTTGGAGTATCCAAGGAGCTGATCCAGACAGATACCCTCTGATAATTTAACATAACTATGGAAAATCACCATTTATAGTGAATTTTCCAATGAAAAATTGTGATTTTCCATAGTTACCCTCTGGTAATTTAACATAGCTATTGAAAATGACCATTTATAGTGGATTTTCCCATGAAAAATGGTGATTTTCCATAGCTATGTTAGTTTACCAGAGGGTATGTTAAATTATCAGACACATATAGCTATTGGTAACGTGAGACAGGCTGCCCAGCTGATCGCCTGATTGCTGTATGGCAGGGATCCGTAGGTCAGACTGGTGAAGCAACAGAAATAGAAATTGCAATAGAAATGACTGGTTGGTTTTTGGAACAATAGGTTATATCATTAATCAATAGGTTATATCATATAGGTATTATATCAATGGTATAGCATTAATCAACAGGTTACTGGTTGGTGGTTTGGAACCATGGATTTTTTTATGACTTTCCATTCAGTTGGGAATTTCATCATCCCAACTGGCGAACTCATCTTTTTCAGAGGGGTAGGTATACCACCAACCAGATGACAAACACGAATAAATCATAGCAATGATATATAAAAGGATAACACTGATATTTATGATGATTATGATATACAAACAAATAACATAATAGTAATGATAACAACACTAACAACCATAGAACAATGACAACACTAACAATTTAATAGTGACAATGATGACTATAATAACTATATAAGAACAACAACAATATATATATATATATTATATAGTAGTGATACATATTTCTGTGAAAAGAATCAGTCAATCTGTAGGTCCAACCGGCACCAGCAGCGGTCTGCAGAGGTCTTTTGGGGTGCCGTTGCGGCTTGCCACGGTCGAAACGGTCGCTGGCAGATCACCTTGGAGCTGTTGCAGTGGCTTCCAGTGGCCAGGTTGACATGAATATCAGTGTTATCAGTGTTTATGATTATCATTATGATATATTATGAGTTGATTATGAGTTGATTATGAGTTGATTATGATATCGCTATTATGATGAAGTGGATGTTTTAATATGTTTTATGATTATGTATGATGATCTATTATGATTATGGATATCACAATTGGATAGTGGATGTTTGATTATTCTACGGCTACGGACTGCGCAGATTCTACGCTTTCTTTTAATTTTTCGATGGAGAGTTTCGCACCTTTCGGAATCCATCCAGTGCGTAGCTCGAAGGAGTGTAGATAAACAAAATATCAGCGCCATGGGACCAGTGATGACCTCACACATAATAGCCTCTGGTTATGACTAACAGTTCGCCATGGTAAAGCCATGGCCCCTAGAAATAGATGGTTTACCGTTCTTAAAATTGGTGGATCTTTCCATGGCGAACTGTTAAATAACCAGACGGTATATTGATCACCATGAATTAATAATCTTTAGTCTTCTGGTATGTTTGGTGATTTAAACAGCTCACCCGTTGTTTATTTCTGTGCGGGGTATCCAAGACTGGCCATGAGGATACAACTTGCAGAAGGCCCAAATACTTTTTCCAGAAGCAAAGAACCAGAAGACATGGGGGAAAGGTGAAGCGTAGGGAATCGTAGGGAAGTGGATGGAGATGATGAAAACTTGTTGGAAACAAAGATACTCTCTGGCAATTTTAGGTGCAAATTTTCAGCAAATTTTGCTGTGGACGATGAGCATTTAAGGGACATTTCCAATCTCTCCAATGGACCATTTTCATCCATTTTCCATGACTATGTTGATTTACCAGGGGTGTTTGATTATTTTAAAACTCCAGGGACATCTGACATCAGGAATAAATAGAGCTCCTCTAGCTAGCAACTTGCTTTACTCCTCCGCTAACCATATAGGTTTTATAATGGAACTATATAGGACTTATGGTGCACATATATACCATGATTAGGATATATTTTCACTTAATGCGGGTATACACAAATTTATAATTGTTGAGATCCCCATTATATCCTACATGAAGGGCAGCCCCAAGTTATAAGTTGGTGCTATAAGTCCAATTCAACTGATACCCTCTGGTAAACTAACATATATCTATTGAAAATGGCCATTTACTTCCTTGATTTACGCTATAAAAGCATGATTTTCCATCTTTTTTTGTATGTTTACCAGAGGATAAATCCACCATATAGTGTGGGTAAAACAATAATCAACCATCCCCCAGTCATCACCATTTTTAGAGGTGCTACCATCTGGTTATGTAACAGTTCGCCATGGAAAGATCCACCATTTTTAAGAACGGTAAACCATCTATTTCTATGGGCCATCTATACCATGGCGAACTGTTAAATAACCAGAGGCTATTTTTTACCATTCCCAGTCATGGGTGGTTCCTGACCCTGTTTCAGTCCCACCGAGATCCACGGGCTTCGCTGTAATCGGGTCCTGCGGAATGTGGCGCTGAGCGCGGCCACGACGTGGCCAGTGGCCTGTCATTTGCTGCGCCAGGTGGGGAGGATCGGGACACAAAAAGATCAAAAGTGAGATGTTGAGATACCCTCTGGTAATTTAACGTAGCTATTGAAAATGGCCATTTATAGCGGATTTACCCATTAAAAATAGTGATTTTCCATAGCTACGTTAAATTACCAGAGGGTAGCATTTTAAGATAATTGAACATTTACTAGGTGTGATGATCTTCCAAGTAGAAGCCTATAGCCTATAGCGTTGTATGTTCAATACTTTTCAATCTTTTTTTTGGGATTTGCTATAACATGCTTAATATATAGGCCATTGGTGTAAACCACGAAAAAAGGGGCTAGCCGGCTAGCCATCACGAGGCTTATCAGTTACAAAGTGGGATGCTCCTCCAAGGATCAACCAACCTTTGACATGTTCCTCTGAAATAGCCATTAAAATCAATTACCATTAATCAATAGGTTATATCAATAGACATTATATAGTTGTTCATGTACGAAAGGAATCGTTTTGATGTGTCGTTTTTTGATGTCCTTGGCACATGGCAGGCAAAATCCCTTGCCTAGCCCTTGATTTGTTGGGTACCTCCAATTTAGGTACTGAAAATAGCGACATTGGACCGGCTCAAATTCATATATTCACCATAAAACCAATGGCTAAAAGATTGGTTTAGTATGCAAAATGACATAACTGGGCCAAATTTGTGGGCAGCCACAAGGTGGTACCCCTATTCTAAGTCGGTTTAGTTATGTAATTTGGCCTTTTAAAGATATCGAACTAATTAGATGGGTGAAACTAAACCAACTTAGTTATAAATAACTCGTTCGGTATATTTAAATCCGACAGATTCCGACAGTTCATATCTTCTGAACCCATATGCTCCATGTATGGAATATTTCCAACATTTGCCTTAAAAATCACCCAAATGTAGGGGTAAATACACCATACATGGAGCATATGGGGAACTAAGCCAGCTTAGTGATTTGGCTCACGGGAGCAGCACCTTGCACATCCCTTTGACCCATCGCAGGTCTCCAGCTGCGACGAAGGTTCCGATCCCGGTCCCAACGTCACGTGGAGCAAAGAAAGGTGTGGTTTGGTCCCGGAAGTGCTTGAAATTTGGGAGAAATGGAAGGTTCAAAGTAGTGACACCTAGTGATTTAGTTAACTAGTTCATACTAGTTCGGTATGTCTACCAATCCTAGTTCATCGACTCAAAAATGCTATCGAACTGGGCACCACCTCGTTTATAGTTCTTCTATTCAATGATATTCAATGGATTGGTTTGATTGGTTTGTATTCTTGTGATATTCAATGCTTCGGTTTAGTGCAAACTCGACACCGGACACTGAGGTGTTTTTCATGTTTTTTCCGATGAACTATGGGGGTTTTCCTTAGACCTTCGTACAAGGTGCTGCCCCAGTTCGTTTAATAAGTTGGTTCTACGAAGGGTAACTAGCATATATCGTATATATATATATACATAATATATATAAATTGGTGGTTTGGACCTTTTTTTTCTCCATATATTGGGAATAATCATCCCAACTGACTTTCATATTTTTCAGAGGGGTTGAAACCACCAAATCCACCAACCAGTATATAATGGATGTTAATGGGGGTTAGGTTGTAAGCAAATTTATAGTTGGGGGGCATCCACCTTGTAGCAATGCTTGCGAACCAGCGGCTCTTGCGATAAACCGCCCAAAGATGGTCTTTGGATCATAAATTTCCATTGAATATGGCCATGGAGATGGGTCCCACCGTAAATTTTGGAGGTGTCAGGACTTAAATGACTTATATATATATATTATATATATATATTATATATTATATATATATTTCTTAGGTTAGGCTTGGGAATGATCATAGTTTGCCCAGATCTCTGTAAGTCCCCCCTGCATTTCTGAGGTCATTAGCTACAGCTCAGCCATCAGTTCCTGTGGAAGGAACTGGCACAGTGCAAGTCAACTGCCACCAGGCTGATTTCAAGATCATCCCTCAGAAGTAGTTGGTTAGTAACCATCGTTAAAACATGTTAAAGCCAATCTACATATATATATATATGTATATAAGTATATATTAATATGTATGGGACAAGCCACGAATCAGGGACTTCCTCTCCCCAGGCTTCGAAAAAACCACGAAGGTTTGATGATCCTCCAGGCGTCGGTTAGTAACCCCAAGGTTAAGAATCACATGGGTGATTATATCAGTAACCTCCCAGCACAGTAAAGCCTGCAGCAATTTTTTTTTGGGTTTCTGAAAACTGTGGTGCCCCAAGCCGTGGGAAGCCCCGGAAATGATCAATTTTTTGCGATGAAGCAGTAGGGTAAAACAAGGTCACCATCTATCACCACGCTTCGAAAACACCACAATGTTACAATGTTTATTGGTTTTCCCTATTATGTTGTCCAAATAAATCAGACCAAATGGGTGTTGATTGTGACACATTTTTTCCATGTCAGCTGAGGTTTTCGTCCATGCTGATAGCTCTAGTTGAAGCGAAGCTAGGCTGAAGCGGAGGGTTTGAACAGCATGGATTGATGCAATGCAAACGGGTTGAATGGTTAATCCACCGAAGCTGTCAGAGATTGATTGCGAAATCATCCCAGCATCACACGCCCTTGTTTCTTATAACCGATAGTCTAAAAAAACATCAATCTATTCCTGGTTGGTTGTTTCAAACATTGTTTATTTTCCATAATATATGGGATGTCATCCTTCCCATTGACATCCATTAACTAATATTTTTCAAGATCGTTATTGCACCACCAACAAGATTCTTACTTTGTTGGTTTTAACGGCGGGGGCACCACTTGACCATGGCGGATCATGGCCGCAATTCTGGGCTGCATCGTCCCACTGTTTCGACGAAGACAAAGCCTTCATCGTGATAGGGTCGTTGTAGCAGATCGTTTCTCGGTGATATGCCCAACTAAACAAAAATTAAACAACTTTTGGTATGTCGTTATACCACATCTTTTCCTAGTGATATACCAAATAATAAGCGTGAACTGTTTTCTTGATGACCGCCCATCAAGGAGCCTTATCACCTGGAATGCCTTGGTGTCGTCCTCCGGGTGGCAGCAGGCCTTGCTGTACCTGGAACGGATGCAGGCGCGGCACAGAAATCTGCAAGGCGAACCATGGGAAATTGGAGAATTTCGGGACATCTAAAATATTTTCCTTTTTTTGGTGGACGCCGGTCGAAACCACGTTAAAAAAAAGTCTTTCTGGAGGTGGAAAGCCAGTGGAATCCAAACCTGCTCGACATGCTCACCAGAACAAACAAGCAGAGATCGTTCCGGGATGGGTCAGAGGTGGGACTGCAAAACGGATGGTCTTCTGGATGATAGTGCGGAAAAAAACGGCCAAATTTATGGTCCGGTCTCACATTTCAATTCATAAATGGGATTGATTCAAGCCTGAACCATTCTTGAAGGGGATGAATATCCAGGTATATACCAACATATACCAACTATTTTGCTGGGGATAAAAGTTAGAGCTTTCGACCCCCCACATCACCATTCTGCGGAGTTTCACGGTGGTGCATCCCAGTTATAATAACCATTCTCTGAGTAAAGTGATAATCAACCCATCTACCTAAAGTTATACCAAGTGATACCAACTAATTATAGTTGTAGCACCAGATGCCAACTCTTTGTAAAATACCCAGCATCCATTTGTTAACCCGTTCGCTATAAATCCCAGCCAGTTCGGTGATGTTGCTCAACTTCGCGGGCTCACTGGGGCACCTGCAGGCGAAGCGGATTTCTGCTGACATCATCACCTTCAATGCTGCCGTGAACGCGTGTGAGGACCAGGAACCGGGATGAATGGAAGGGGCAGAATGGAGACTGGGTCGAAGTGACTCAAGTGGCTGGACAAATCGGGGATCAACATCGATTTTTCCATAGGGACGGGTGAACATCCATGAACACCCGCCAAAAAGTGATGTTCACCAAGGGTATTTGACTTTTGACCCATCCCCCAAACGACTTAAATCGATCTGGTGACGTTGGTGTCTATTGGGGACGCCACAACGTCATCCGGATTGGCCGTCAGGGGATTCTCAGAAAAATCTCCATATTCCCATGGATGGAGATCAAAAAATAGGCCATGTATATGGCAAGCTTTTTAGGAGATGATTCATAATCCATGAATACTGGTTGGTGGTTTGGAACATGAATTTTATTTTTCATCATATATAGATGGGATAATCCTTCCCATTGACGAACTCATATTTTTCAGAGGGGTTGAAACCACCAACCAGAATAAATGCAAGTCAGAGGTAGAATCTCGCCATAATTGGTGGGGATCAAGACTCCACCAAGGCAACCAGTGGCCGGATTTCTGCAGCTTTTGTCACTGCGACAGGCGTGGGAGATTGCCTTGTCTCTGCTTTGCAGCTTGAAGGACTGGGGTGGGGCAAGAGTAAGGGGTCAAACCAAACACCTAACACATATTGCAGGAAATGTTGGATAATTATAAATTATATCTATCTGGATAAGCTATGTTACGACCTCACGTCGCGACCTCACGTTCGAAGTGATGTTGGGGGAGCTGCAGAGTCAGGTATGTTTGATGATTTGTGTATGCTTTTAAGTTGCCTTCAGATGCATCTCCATTTGGACCTCATTTTTTGTTCCTCCCAGCCATGTTGGATGGCTTACCCCAAAATGGCTTACCCCCCGAAAAATGTCGCGCCGTTGAATTGAAATCTGATTTGCTGCATACATGCCCAACTAGGGCCAAGGATGGGCAATGCGAGTGTTCATCAGGAGACTTATAGGTGAAATGGCTCAGACTCCGATTGCCCTCCGGTGTCATCAAACATGGCTAGCTGGGAAATGTTCAAATTAAACGAAGGTGTTCATCGCGAAATTATCTATAGATGGGGAAGTGTTGCCATGTTTGATTGCCCGAGGGTCTCGACATTTTTTCATGTTGCAGCCTTTGGAGGTGAGCACTTCACAGTTCCATTGCCGGTGTATATGTTGACCTGCTTGGTGGATTCAAAGTTCCAACTTCGGCCGAATGGAGATAGATGACGGAACTATAGAAGTAACACCATTCCATCATGTTGTATCTCCATAGTTGGCTTCCTAACCGGGCTTCTTAAGATTCTGAACCATAGGAGAAGTAACAAAACTGGGAAGTTGGCTGGTTCTTGGTTTCGAATGTTCGAACATGCCCTGCTTTTTCATCCCTAAACTCTTTGAACCATTGAGGGTGAAGCCTGGAACCTGCAAGTCTTGTTTGGCGTGTATGATATTTTTTTTGTGACTAAGAACAAAATGATATGCTCAATAATAAAGCTAAATGAATGTGTGCGCCTTTTTCCCCTCCGGTAATCAAGCATGGTTTGCTGGAAAATTCACCATTTATAGCGGATTTCCCCAGCTATAAACCTTTATTTAAACGGGATTTTCCAGCTAGCCATGCTTGATCACCAAAGGGTAGTTCCCTGGGCCATGCCTTGTTCTGGGCGCTTTTTAAGGCCAGCTTTCCCTGGCCAGGAGAGAAGGCTCCAGGCCAATTTGATCACGTGGAACAGTTGTCTCAGCGCCTGCGAATCGAGCTCCTCAGCGCCAGCAGGTGTTTCTTGATGAAGATATATGGAAAAAGCCCGAAAAATGGGGAGAACTCTATATGGTAATTGTAATACATGTATATATGTGGAGAACTCTATGGTCTATGGTAATATAATTGTATATATATATATGTTACTTGGGCCTCGCGGGCCAACATGGCCATATATGATGCTTGCCAGGGGAAATGCTGTATCACCAGGGTAAATGAGCACCAGATGGCTTGAATTTAGACTTGGCGACCATCATCTGCCCCAATGATCAGACATGATGACACTGTTTTCCTAGCAATTTGATATTAGTTGGGAATGGCACAAGTTTGAAGGCGCAGGAACCATCGATTTTTGCTCTCAATCCGTCCACTTTCCCGGCACCCAAGACATCCCAATACTGGAACCCTACGAAGCTCCATTTGTAGGTGTGGAAGCCAACAATAAAAGGCCTTCTTGTGCCGTTTCCACGCTGCTTGACAAGGGGTTTCTGCGATTTCTATCCATTTAGAGGGAGTCCCGCAGATTTTTGATTTTCTATCTATGGTCATGCTGTTGACGAACAGTCGGAGAGCTTCTGAGAGTCGTTGATCAGGGATTTGCTGGTTTCATTCGTGAAACACGTACCTGATGTCAATTCTCAGCCAATATTCAGGGGATGGCTGGCAGTCTTGGACCAATGAGGTTTCGCTTTGTTGGTTTGACCGATTGCAACAGTGAATGCCTTGAATTCTTGATTATTTATCCTTAATTCTTGTGATTGTTGTGAATGTCAGAACCATTTCAATCATAAGACAAGAATTTTCCAATTCGTCTCGCTGGGGTCTCTTGCGTTCCTTGCGTGGGTTTGAGGTGGACGGTGGACTTGCCATGCTTTTTATCCTGGTTTTTGCATGTTTTTGCAGTGTGGACGTGTTTTGACCTAGTGGCTGAGGATGGACCAACTGGTCACGAATCTTCTCTGTTCTAGTACAGGAATCCAATGATTGAGGCACCATCAAATTTTGGTCATTTTCACATGCGACTTGCGAAGCGCCGGGTGAATCTAGCAGGATGGGTCAGTGGGGGATGGGCTCAACAGGACACTTTGACCCTGGAATTTCTGCTTTGGGAGTTGCAACGTGCTGGAGAACCGGACGACGGTAGGGGTATGGTTCAAACATCCTCGAGCATGGATTGTTTATATTTTTTTTATTGGATACCACATGACATATATTTGGTTTTGCCACAATGGTGCCGTACGTTGAAGCGGTGCTGCAAGCACTTGGGACCCCTGAAATTTCAGCGCTCAAGCAGCCGCGCCGAGGCAGTACCTGGGAGGCTGCAGCAGTCTTGCTTTGGGGCACGCGAGACCGTGACACCTGCAGCCTGAACACAACGATGAGTGCATGCGCAAACGCTGGTCTGTGGTGACTTGGCCACAGGCGCATAGCCGCATAGCCGCATAGCCATTAACAATGCAACACTCAGGAGCGAAAGCTTGTCAGTAGCCATGGGACGCGGCTTTGCGACTAGGGAAACATTTTTGGTCAGTGGCATGCCCAAGTCCGGTTTTCCTAATCCATTTGGGTTCCAAGCAGGTTTGGGGCGTGGCCATGGTTCGCAACTTGTGATTTAGGCAGCCTCTTTGGCAGTCCAAATCACTCCAAGGCAAAGAATTGGTGGGTTGCTCAACTGGGCACTGGGCATTGAGTATGACACAGTCACATACAACGCAGCAATCACAGGGGCTCAGAGGTGGGCGCCAGCTTTGGCAGATGCAATCAAAACATGCCGCAGACATGTAGTTTTTTTCAAGCTTGTCTGTGAGAAAAGGGAAAGTCGTGTCAGCTTGCAACATTTTGCTAAACGCAGCGGTCAGTGCGACATGTATTTTGATCATCCTATTTTTGGAACCTTGAACTATGCAAGCAGGAGTGAGCAGTGGCCATTGGCCTTGGAATTCATGACCATGGCAGAGCCATCAGAAGCCCGGCTGAATGTTTCTGAAACCACAACTATCCCAAAATCATTCATGTCCATGTGTCTACATGTTCAATCATGTTCATGTCCAGCTGATAACACAGCCACATACCTTTTCTTTGCATCGGCATGAACATGTTTTTTGATGATCTTGCAGCAGATCGAACATATGTTCAGCTTATTTCACCTGTGTGTAGCATTGATTTCTCAGTGGCGTATGTCGGGGCTAGATCCAAGGCAAAACACACAGAACATGAAACGAAAAATTACCAACTTTTAAACCCAATTCGGCAGTTCAAATTCCAACCCCTTTTTGCTGATTGGCGTTTTTTCAATCAACCATGGCACCTGGATAATTCCGACATGTTGAAAACGGGAAATTCATCATTCATGGCAGTGAGCGGAGGTCATTTCGTACAATGCAAGTCTCAGTGCATGCGGGACATCCCGGACATCCCAGTGGCAAACTGCATGGCATTTGCTGAAACAAATGGAGGCACGGCATCGCAGTCACGTTTGAAATACCATCTGGTTATGACTAACATAGCCATGGTATAGATGGCCCATAGAAATAGATGGTTTACCTATTATGAATGGTGATTTTCCATGGCTATGTTAGTCATAACCAGATGGTATTGATTCTTGAAACCATGAATTGACTCGCCCTCTTTGGGGTTCTGGTGAAAGGCAAACTTTCGAAACCAACAAATTGGCCAACAAGACAAAATCGGATCGCACTGTTGAAACAAACACCTTCTGATGTTTTGGCTGGTGCTTTCACAATTTTCGACCAGTTTTTTTTTCCATCCCTACCTAAATTAGTTTAGGATGATCCATCCAAAAGTTCTCCAAAAATACCCTCTGGTAATTTAACATAACTATTGAAAATGGCCATAGAAATAGTGAATTTTCCCTTTAAACATGGTGATTTTCCATCGTTTTTTGTATGTTTACCAGGCCGGGTAACATCGTTGGCTCAATCATCCGGAGGAGAGCCAGCTGGAGCCAGATGCGGTGACCACCAGCTCCATTGTGTCTCGGCGGGATGCTTCGTGTTCAACGGACTGAAAACGCATGGGTTTCTAGCCCAAATACTATTTATATATACACACATATATTATATATTGTTTACAATATTTTATGTCAATATAGTATAGTTAATATTACATTATAATATATAATATATAATTTTAATAATTATATTGTTTTATATATTATCTAGTATTATGCATGTATATCTATAACAGTCTATAACCCAAATACAAACTTTCTAATAATATATTTACGCATATATATATATATAGTATGTATAGTTAACCATACAAAACTGGACATGTTCCGTGTATGATCACATATGGCTGTCTATTAGCTGCAGCCACAAAAAAATGCTGAAATGCACCCCCCAATTGCTGGGGTTGTAGCCTGCCCCAAACAAAAAACATACATACCCTTGGTCATTAACATTGCTATGTTTTTTGGTTCCCGTTTGTGGATAGTTTTGATGATCATTCGCCTTTTAAACATGGTGATTTTCCAGTTCGCTACGTATCAAATTACCTGAGGCTATATCTTGTAGATGCTTTGTTCACTCTATCTCTATCCCTAGAATGGGTTTAACATTTAAGTTGACTTCGGAGGGGCCCTGACAAATAAAAGGGACTTCCATTGAAAGTGGTCGCCCCACATATTTTGCATTTCATGCACGGATTTTGAAGATGTTCCATTCCAGATCAAAATCACCAAGTTTGTCGATTGAATCCCCGTTGTTGATGTTTTGCTTCCTTCTTGGTGTAATGTGATCCCTGTTTTTGATGGTTAAATTGTCAAACCATTATTCTTGATTTGCCTGTTAAACCAAATTCAACAATTTTTTTTGTCATATGACAACAACCACATGTTCGACCCATACTTGGAGCATCAACCCGCTTGGCAACTGATTCATAAGCTCATTCTCCATCGTTGATGTGGTAAACCCACTAATGGCCCAAGAATAAACCATTCTCAAGTCATCAGCATTTTTTATGGGATAAACCGTCCCCAACTGGTAGCTGGATGGGGGTTTCCCACATTCTCCCTTTGCTCAGGTAGCAGCGCTCAGCGCTGGCCGCTGGCGGCTGGCAACAGCTGTGGCGGACAAGGGGCCCAAGGGGCCCGAGGGGCCCGAGGGACGAGGTGGAAGCCGTGGATGTCTCGTAAAGGTCTGGTTGAATAGTTCAGTACCCTCTGATTTAATGGGTTTTAATGGGATTAATGAGGTTTAATTGAGATTTAATGGGTTTTAATGGGATTATAATCCACTTAATGATTATACCCTCGATAGATAGATAGAGACATAGAGATAGAGATAGAGATACCCAAAACCGTTTAGGATGATCCATCCAAAAGTTCTCCAAAAATACCCTCTGGTAATCTAACATAGCTATTGAAAATGGCCATAGAAATTCCCATTAAAAATTGTGATTTTCAATAGCTATGTTAAATTACCAGAGGGTACCCGGCCTGCTAAACGAATAGTTAGTTGGGGATTTAATGAGGTTTAATTGGGATGAAAAATTGGTTTTAATGGGATTATAATCCACTTAATGGAATATACCCTCTGGTAAACGTTTACAGTTTGCGAACTTGAAAATGGCCATAGAAATAGTGGATTTACCCATTGAAAATTGTGATTTTCCATAGTTATGTTAGTTTACCGGAGGGTATGTTGATTCATGGATATTAATGGCTATTTGATGCCCCAGGGTTACAGTTTGTTGCTAACGTAGAATGGTGTGACGGGTTCGGTTACTGTATGGGGTCACCAACAACAAAAGGAAATGATTATGAAGTAAGAATCCTCTGAAAAGGGTAAAGGAGTTCAAGTGTCCTTGAAGTGCACTTCCAATTACAAGTGGGTATCCCAACTTATGGAGGTTGCAATCCCATCGTTATACCTATTAATAAATATCTTCAACCGCACCCCCCAAGTATATGCAGTGTTCCTAGTCCTTAAATAGGGTTACCCCAAATCATGCAAGTCATGGATGGCCATGGCTGAGTGTTGAAACAACCATGGTGGCTTGGAGATCTTCCATTTTAAGAACCCCGTAATTATAGACTGTTAAATCAAATTTAATCCCACTATGGTTGGTTAATCCCATAATTATCATACATATATTATCCATTGTTAAGTCAAGTAATTCTTGGATCCCCATGCAGCTCTGCCATGGCCCAGGTAGCGTGCAATGCTTGGGTGCCTTGCTGCGCGGACGCGGGAACCGCAGGCCGTGCTGGACGTGGAACTTGCAGCTCTTGGAGGCGCCGAAGGAATCGTCCAGTGCTCCTCCCACTTCACGGCCTTGGGCGTTGCAGTTGAGATGGAAAAAATAGCATTGGAACAAAAACTATGGTTACCCATCTGGTTTTTTGTTGCATAGCTATGGAAACCATGGCCCATGTATAGATGGTTTATGATGATTTGCCTATTGAACATGGTGATTTGCCAGTTCACTTCGTTAAATAGCCAGAGGGTAATCAATCACCCAGTTACTGTTGGTTATTAATGGTGACTCAATGGCTATTATTAACCATTAAAAATTGATATGGTCAACATGGTGACTAATGGTTATGAATGAGGTAAACCTAATGCAATAAAAAAAATCCAGTAACCAACCATGATTGGGGGTCCTTTTAAATCATCCCACTCATAGGGGCCCGGTATACCTTAGGTATACCAAATTTCATAAGTTTCTATTGGGGTGGTGACTATGGCATTGGGTTCAGCAACCATCAGCCACAAGGGGTGGTAAGGTTTGGACCATTCATCCTCCAAATGGCAAACCTTTCTAGCTTACTTGGCAGTATATGTTACATCAAAACAAGGCATGGCAGCAAGCAGGCTAACTCCTACTTGCCCAAATATACAATGAATTTTGACTTGCCTCCGCATTCCGGCGGTGCCCTTGCAGTGTAAATGCCTCATGTTTTGACGCCGCTGTTGATTTACGATGATGTAATTAATTTGATCTTACCAAAGCACTGGCATGTGCAATGTTTAGATACCTCCCTTCAAAAACATTGGATGTTTTACAAATATTTTCTGTGTTTTGTCATGTTTGAACCTTCTAACCATATATAAGCTTTTGGGATAATTTTGGCCTATTTGGCGATACCCTCTGGTAACTGAACATAGCTATTGAAAATGGCCCAGTCGAAATAGTTGATTTACCGATTAAAAAGTGGTGATTTTCCATAGTTATGTTAGTTTACTAGAGGGTAAATAAACCTCCATTTTCCTATGGTTTTCCTATGGTTTTCCCATGGTTATACCACTAGAATCCCAGTTTACCAAGCCAGGCTGCAGGGCTGCGGCAGAACGCCAACGTGCCCGCAATCGTGGACGTCACCATCTATGAGGCTATGCTGGCGGCTGCGATGGAGGAAGGCGTGTGGTGAAGTGAGTCGGTGAACACGTGGTTTTTTCCGGGGTGGTGGGGGGAAGTAAGATATGGATTTATAGATATTTATAGAGGATTTATAGATAATTATAGATATTTATGGCGGATTTTTAGAAAAATTGGGAAATTTGATGGCTGAGAATGAGGATTTGTAGAGGAACAACATATGGATCAATCTAGGAGATATTGGAAAACACTAGTAAACACCCCCATTGTATGGTGAAACCGATTGAACATGTTTTTGCGCTACATTTTGAACGTATCAGGTTAGGAATTAGGTGTTCATGGGTGTGTTTGGATACCCCCCTCAGGGTACCCCCCCCTTCGTCTATTGAGGGGCCTTTCTGTGAGCAAGCAGCTTTTGAGTGTCATGTATATATTTTCTACGGGTTTTATGCTGTATGCGCGAATTTCATAGCCTGCCGGTTCAAAAAAACAATTGGCATAAGTTTCACTGTCTGTGACTACAATAGTCGTGTGACATGGTAAGGGGAGCGTTTTTGATGAAGTGCACCGGCCAAGCCCAGGTAAGGTATTTGTTCAAGCAAATCCAACAAAACAATCTTGTTCCAACAGAATCCTTCATTTGGGGGGCCTTTCATTGACAGTCCCGCAACTTTGAACCAGCAGATTTGGGGTTTCAAGCAGCGGTTGGGCTTCCAGGTCTCCAACAGTTGAATGGTGGTACAGTTGCTGGGAAGGTGTTTGATGGCTGAGACCAACGAGAAATGTGGTGGATGCTAGCGTGTTTCGTCGGGGAAACTGGGAAAGCCTCTTTTTCGAAACATGACTCATGCTAGCATGATCATAATGACTTCCATCTCCTCATGACCATTTGGACCAATATTGGCATATGTTTTTTCGGCATTGACATGTTATAGTTGGGCCCATTCCATACTCGAATTTATGAAACAAAACATAACAAAACATCTGGTTGGTGGTTTGGAACATTTTTGTTTTTCCATAAATTAAGAATTTCATAATCCCAACTGACGAACTCATATTTTTCAGAGGGGTAGGTATACCACCAACCAGCCCCTGGTAGTCAAACATGGCAGTGGGCCATCCCGTCCACGATTGGAATTTTCCAGCCATGTTTGATGACACCGGAGATGTTCCAGCCCTTAAAGAATCCGACGGTGATGACCCGGCCATTTAGCGGTGTATTCCATAGATGAGTTATAGCATGTTATAGCTATGTCTTTCCCAGAAAGTCATCAACTTTTGGACAGAATCAGCTCAGCGCAAGACAGCCACCGTTCAGCAGGTGACGTCAGACCGTGTCCGAAGATCCTTGAGGCTGTTGAAGAAGCTGCCACTGCCAGGTAGGATGAGATGGTGGGAGGAAACTTCAAAACATCAACGAACACTGGAAAAATCGCGGGTTATTTGATAATACCTGGTTATGTAATTAACTGGTTAATAGCTGGCTTAAACATTAGCTCACTAACAAGCAACCCCAACTGGTTCATGACTGGGAAAAAATCTCCATCAGCCAGTTTTTTTCAGAGCAACCTCCCAAAAGATGCCACTCGTATTTAGTATACTTGTGAACCAAGTGGTACATTGGTAGTTTCATTTTCTAGTCGTTTGCGACAAATTGAAGAACACCTTACCCGGCGAAGAAAGCCGGTTCTTTTGGTAATACTGATGTCAAAATGATGTGGGAAGCCCAATAGTGGACTATACTCAATGCTGTCACAGTGCGCTGCAAGGCTTTAAAGTTTAATTTTACCTCCTGGCACAGTTTTTGTACTTTTGCTGGCTTCTGCGCCATACCGAAAAATTTGTCCATTGGCCTTGAAAACATAGAAACATCATCGCAACATCATCTGGTTGGTGGTTTGGAACATTTGTTTATTTTCCCCAATAGTTGGGATAATGATCCAACCTGACGAACCCATATGTCAGTCCGGGGGGTGGCTCAACTCAACCACCAACCAGTCCAACCAGTCGACCACCAACATATTCTGAGTTCCACGTTGCCAGGCCGGCCCTTACGTCAAAGAAATGGGGAAAAGCGCAGCGGAAGCGGCGGGGTTTCGGGCCTCGATGACTCGATCAGCATCTGCTGGTGATGTTGAAGCCATTACTGGTTGGTGCCCATTAAATGATAAATTATATAAGTGCCCATTAATCAATAGGTTATATCATATATATATATATATCATTTATCAATGGGTTATATCAATAGGTATTATATCAATGGTATAACATTAATCAATAGGTTACTGGTTGGTGGTGACTGGAACATGGCTGGATGATTTTTCCATTCAGTTGGGAATGGAATCATCCCAACTGACGAACTCATAAATCATATTTTTCAGAGGGGTAAGTATACCACCAAGTAGATTAATATGAGTTTTAAAGGCTTCGCATGGGAAAAAAAACATCAGTAAGACTTGAATTTTTCCAGGCTTTAGGCTCGATCCACCAAGAGGATACCCATTATAGCTGAGGATAGATATTGTTTCGTCTCAGATTCAGATCCCTTTCCAGAGACTTTTCTGGAAAATCATGAAAGTCCCAAGTGATTGATGATTTTTGACTGATGTATGTGGAAACAAGCAACATGAAGTGTGGTAACGCACCATGCAGCTGACATCAGCTGTCTAGAATCTGACTCTGAATTGATATAAAGTTCGTAAAGCCATAGAAAACCACCAAATTTACCATCAACGATGGTGTTTGTCACATTGCTGAATCCAAACACTACGGCCGGTGGCTCAGAGCGAAAACAAAAACGAGCAACAATTCTCTCTTTTGATGGTGAAGTGACGATGATTGTTGGTCAAATCAACAAAATATGTTTAAGCATAAATCACTATCAATATAAATCAATATAAATCAATCACTATCAAATCACTATTTTAAACAGCGATCAAATCAATATAAATCACCTGTTTAGTTGTCAGATCGCTGTTCAAATCACCCAATGTGTGGGATTCAGCAACGACTTGGGTGAAATCAACATGTCCAAAAAAGTGTTGGTCCAATAAAAAAACACCACTTTTTGCTATATAGTTAAATCCCAATGTTCAATAGTTGAACTAAGTTAAATCACCCCTAAGATCCTAAGTGAAATCACCCTCTTTTTTGATTTATTGATTGCTGAAACCTCCATGTTTTCATGTCATCCCGACATCAACGAGTCTGCCGACTTTCCGGTGTCACAGCGCAACGGCACTATCCTTTGGATGTCCAGAAACCATGGCTTCGCGAGGAACAACGCAACGGGATGAGGAGCGACCACAGTCCATCTCTGGGAACATCACTACTCAGACAAACTAGCGTGAAATAAGAGTATGCTAAAGTGATGGAACATGATGAAAAACCCTATTTCAACTTTACTCTTACTGTTTATGGTGATTTTAACACTATATTGAACAGTATGGTAAAGAGTATAGTAACTATGTCAAGTTTCGACCTCCGGTCCTCTTCAAAAGCCTGCAGGATGATCCTCCATGGTGGCAGTTGGTCGGCAGAGGCCAAGATGTGAATCCTACGGAGTGATATTCTGGTTGGTGGTGACTGGAACAATGGAACATGGCTGGATTATATTTTTCCATATATATATATTGGGAATTTCATCATCCCAACTGACTTTCATATTTTTCAGAGGGGCAGGTATACCACCAACCAGTATTGGTTTTACAATGTTTTTACTGTACATGTTTCTGTCTGTAACTGGTCTAATTGATGTGGAATTTTTGTGAGAATCCAAGGGCGACAACCGAATCAACCAACGAACAGAGGTCTTTTTGGCATCCGCCACAGGATGCCCCCCAGTTGTAAGTTGGTTTATAAACCCCATGAACTAAACGTAGTTATATCATGTTATATCTACTATAAATATCCATAAACCATAGTTAAGCCACTTGTCAGGCAACTGAATGCTATCTTGGGGGCAACATCCTGTCTTTGGTCCCTTCGACTCCCATCTTCCATGGCCGTTGGCAATGTTTTTAGGGGGTTTACTTGGAACCATGACAAGGATAAACACAAGGATCAAGGTAACAAAAACCGTGCTTGCAGGGCCAAAACGATGGTTTCCGAGTTCTCCTTTCAGCAATTCAACAAAAATCACCTGCTAGATCTTGTTTTTCTGCTGCTGTTGGCTGATGGTCTTGTTTTTTCCTCTCAGAGTAACAGGGTCCAAGCCAAGCCAGAAGGTGTGTGGAGAGAACCAAAGAGATACGAAGGCATGAACAGAGGAGACTTGGAATCAAACCACTGACATCCTTGGCCGTGCTTGGCCGTGCATCCCCCATAGCAAGTGGTTTATAACATTTTAGAACCCAAAATGTCAGATTTCTGTAGACACGGATAGCTATAACGTACCACAGCCCACTTAGCAACTGGCACGAGAGCACCATGGGGTGGTTCATCCAGCGACCCCGGAACCCAAGATATCCACGATTTTCTTGGAAATCAAAGCCACGCATTTGTTCCCTCCAAATACAAAAAAAAATGGGTGTGTTTTGGGCGCCCATTGAAACTGCTTTCTACCGCAGAAATATCCAGTGTTGTATATCTTCCTGTTGTTGTCAAATATCTTAATCCTTAAGAGAGTGGGTACAGAGTTCCTCACATTTATTACTATATTACATTATATTGCACCATATTATATATTACAATTAATTCTCCGGCAAACTAACATAGATATAGGAAATCCACCGAACTTGGAGATCATTTCGAGGGAAAACCAATGGATTTCCACAGCTTGGACCTTTATCGGCGGGAAAAACAATCACCACAGCTTGGTTGTAGATGATTAAAAACCTCATGGTCGGGTGATCTCAAAGAGCCTTATTTCAAATTCGGAAATCTCTACCCTCTAACCAAACAATTCAATGGAAAATCCTCCATTTCTAAAATCGACATCATATTCCCATTCAAACCTCCATATTTTCTGGGACTTCTTCGCCATGTTTGATTTCCGAAGAGAAAAAACCCTGAGGAAGGACTGGCGGAGTTGTCTCTATCTGCTCTCAGATGCCCACTGCCAAGTTGTGCAGTTGGACGTGGTGGCCTACGGAGACTGGGACGTAGGATGTGGGGATGGGGCAAGTTCAGCCTGGGGAAACCAAGCTGGGTGAAGGCTGGGTGATGGGGATTTTTTTAAATCTATAGTTAACTGGTTGGTGGTTTGGAACATGAATTTTATTTTCCATAATATATGGGATAATCCGTCCCATCGACTTTCATATTTTTCAAGATGGTTAGAACCACCAACCAGCATTGGTTTTAACAGTTCGCCATGGTATAGATGGCTCATAGAAATAGATGATTTTCCCAGCTAGAAACCTCCATTTATGGTTGGGATTTTCCATGGCTATGTTAGTCATAACCAGATGGTACTTCTATTGTGGGCAAGATGGTACCAGGGTAAATCCACTATAAATGGCCATTTTCAATAGCTATGTAAACGTTTACCAGGGGGGATATTTCTTGAAAAGGTATTCTGAAAGTAGCCATTTTTTCAAACCTGGAGATCATCCCTGCGCCGGTTTTTTTCGGACCATCTCGCTGACTCAAGCAAGTGGGTTTTTGAAGGTCAAGGTATCTGCATTTCTATGTGAAAAACATATCATCCACAAAGAAGTAGCCTCCAAAAAGATTCAGAACAGCCAGGTATTGTAGCGTCATTTACCACTGTTTAGTGGGGTTCGACTTTTCTATCTTTGGGATGCTACAAAGAGTTTTTTTGGGGGAAATCTAAGGTTGGCCAGATGGTGTACCCGCCCCATCCCGCGTGTTTTTTGCTGCGAGGAACTGCGCTGTGTCCACCGCGCTGGCGAGAAGCGCAAGATCTTTTGCAGCATCTGAAAGAGAAGGGCCTGGAGGTGGGTCTACTTGGGACATTTTGTTGCGATCTTGGGTGAATTCTTCATGATGTAAGTGGATAGATACACCATCAATACATACTGTATGGGTGGATTATGACATTGCTTGACGAACAACATTGACCATGATCAAGTGACAATGATATATAATGACAATGATATATAATGGCAATATACAATATCGGGTGGATTATGACATTGCTTGACGAACAACATTGACCATGATCATGTTGATTCAAGTGACAATGATATATAATGACAATATACAATGTTGTATAGTGGCGACTAATGGGTTATATAACTTATATAACCATCTAATAACTAATAACGATATATATATATATATACACATATAGATAACTAATATAATTACATATATACATATTACATCAGTCATGGACAATATAATAACCAAAGATATAATCTATACCCTTCACTTAATGATTTTTAATGACCATTGACAGCAAGTATATATTTGCGATTATTTGTACTGTGTCGGTTATGGTCCTTGTGGTGGTTCTTTTCTATGGGGGATCCCAAGTTATCATTCAGTTGTCAGAAACACCCGGTTCCATCCCCCTGGGATGACGTTGGGCTTTACAAAAAGGTCTGTGTGTGTAGTATTAATGCGATGGGATTAATGATTCATGATTATATTTTATATTTAAGTTATTCTCACCAGGCAGCGAGTCAACTCGGCTCCTACGATGGGGCTGTGTTACAATACCATATTAATGATGATCTAAAAGTGCATACCCAGATATATACCCAGTATATGACGAGGTTTTTTTCAGTTATAGATCCAGTCGGACTGTTGCAGGGCCGCAATCCAGAAAAACCTGGTGAATCCGGATCCTACAATCACTACAATCTGGGCCAGTGATGTTAGTTGGGTTTTGCGTATCAACCCATGAATGTGATAGTTATTTTATGTTATTTGCGTATCATAAACCATAGAGTTCAACCGTAGTTATGTTCAACGAAAAAACCTCGATCGACTCTAGGTTTTTTTGGGGGGGGCCCACGTGGCATCATGGCATCCTCCGAATGTGTGATTTGATTCATGTGTGGGTACAATAATCAAGAATCAGTGTTATAGTGTTCTGGTACTGTAAGTTGTCACATGAACATTGAACATCCCCATCTATAGTTGGATTAGCCCATTTTGATAAAACACCGGAGGGTAGTTCTTTGAACTATTCCTTGGTTGGTGGTTTCAAACATTACTTTTCTTTTTCCATTTCATATATGGGATGTCATCCCAACCCCATTGACGAACTCATATTTTTCAAGATGGTTGTTGCACCACCAACCAGTATTGTTTGGTTGAACTTAAAGGGAAAATATTTGGTTTACCCTGTTTTTTTTTTGTGGGGAGCAGGTGAGCAGGTGACTAGAGAGCCTCATGGCAAAGTGTCCGTCGAAAATCCACAAGAGCCAAACATGGATCTGTTCATCTTTCAGGATAGTCATTATAGCGACCCTAGCCATGACCAAACTCCAGTTCGATGATGGGAATTCGGTTGGGAAGATCTTCAACTCCCTGAACTCATCTGGTTTGGGAAAATACTGGGATTATTTGTTGATTTTCTCCATTTCCCAGTAAACCATGGTCTACCCCCACGAAGTCCCACCAAGCCACTAGCCGCGACTCAATCGTCCAGGCCGACCTGATCGCCTTCAACCGTGGTATCACCTCTTGCGAGAAGGCAACAGCTTGGCAGGCAGCGCTTAGACTACTTCAACTGTTGGCCGAAGAGGAGCGGTTGGGGGCGGGAAGAGGCTGGGAACTGAGAAAACCGGCTGGTTTTTCATGGGAAAAGCATCGAATGAAAATGGAGGTTTAATGGGAAACTCTCCATTCATAGCTAAGTTGGTTGAAATAAGTGGCTGAACTCTTGGATTTGTCAGAGATGTATCCAACCAGCAAAACAGGGTTATGAACCATCTCAAGTCTTGGGGGGCACCTTATACCTTGTAGTTCCCCCTTCCTTGGTTTTCAATTCACCAGGTACATCAGCACACCCACCCGTTCAGGAAGATGGACCTGCCTTTTTGATCCTTTTTGCATAAAAGACCTGGATAAGCCAAGCAGTGAATAATAAATAAATAGTAGGTGAACAGCAGGTGAATGTAGGTGAATGTTCAACCAGTGTGGTGTGGCACATCTATTTTTCAACTGTACCCAGCTAACAACTAGCTGCTTTACAGGATGACTCCTGAATCCCCAAGTCTCAGGAGATCCGAGATCCATCGTTTGTGGCGAAATAACCACCATTTTGCTGCTTGAATCCATGTTCACTGTTTACTGTTTAAAGGCAATTTTTAGTGGTCAGATTCAACTCATCTGGTTGGTGGTTTCAAAGTTTCAAACATGAATTTTGTTTTTCCATAATATATGGGATAATCCTTCCCAACTGACTTTCATATTTGTTTCAGAGGGGTTGAAACCACCAACCAGACTAATATTGCGAATCCTTTCCCCCCATTTGTATTAAACACGTCCCCAGGAAACCATGGTTTTGTAGGGGATACAAAACAGGATTATTTACCATTGGGAGGGGGTGATAGGGTGTGTGTTTTTCTTCATGAACGGGGGATGGGATTAGTCGATTAGTCATTATTATCCCATTACCATCATATCCCATGAGATGACCATTCTAATCCAAATTTATCTTTTTATTGGCCATTATAACCCTTTTTGATTACCCTCTGGTAAACGTTTACATAGCTATTGAAAATGGCCCATTGATAGTGGATTTACCCATTAAAAACGGTGATTTTCCATAGTTACGTTAGTTTACCAGAGGTAGATTACCATTACACTCCCATTAGATGACCATTATGATTAGTCATTAGAATCTGAAAAAAAAAAATCACATGTCCTGTGTGTTCTGTTTCAGAGGAGATGCCGCCTGACCTGATCTCCCAGAATTCTTGCCTCAGTGGCCTAGCTACAACCGCGCGCTGGCGACTTGCCGCTGAAGCCGCTGAAGCCGCCGTTGGCGTCGAAAAGGCCGATTCATCCCGGGATGATGTTGACTGGTCGATGGTTGACCTCCCCCTCCTAAAAGTTGGAACCCAGAAAAATAAGGATCAAAAAGGATCAAATTTAGGTTTTGGACATGGCTTTTGGGACAAGAACCAGGTTCAAAGGGTGAAATCTCAGAGGGGTACAGTACGGATCTCATCATTCATCTCATCCCGCAAAGATGAAATTCCCTTCAGATGGGCCCCAAAGTCATGAATTCGATAGGAAACATGGATTTCTATGGGATATTGAGCTTTGAGTCAAAACCCTGGTGCCCTCTGTTCACCCCAAAAAAATGTTGGGATTTATGGATGTTCATCCAACCCAAAATGATGTAGAATCATATTGATGTATCCCCATTTAAGTAGAGGGGTAAGAGGTCAGTATTGACTATAACCATCCCATAAAGGGCTGGACCCATAGATAGCTAAGGTTCACCAGGGTTTATGGTGAAAATCTCACTGTAGTTAGGTGGGCTAATAAACCAACATTCAGAGTTCACTCGTTGACACCACCTTGTAGTTCCCCAAGCGCTTCTTTGCAATAACAAAAAATCTTGGGATATAAGGCCTATATACATATATATATATAATAGTGCTTATATATAACCCTATATAGGGATATCTTATATACCTATAATAAGGTTATACCCTATGTGGGATATAATAATATATACATATAATCATATAACCTATATATATATATACATATATTATAATATATAGCCTCTGGTTATGACTAACAGCTTGCCATGGAAAGATCCACCATGCTATTAATAGGTAAACCCAGGTAAACCATCTATTTTCATGGGCCATCTACACCATGGCTGTGTTAAATAACCAGAGGGTATATATAATCATATAACCTATATATAACCTCTTATTCCTACAGTGCAACTGCACTGCAGGGAAGAGGTTTAAAGAACCATCTCATCGGTGTTCTTAAAAAAGCGCAGGCGGACCTGATCACCTACGATGCTTTGATGAGTGCCTGTCAGAAAGGCGGGGCGAGACGGTGACCGTGGCTGTTGTCACAGCTGACACAGGGGGGCATGGATCTGAAGATTGTTTCATGATGATGTGATTATAATGTATTATAATTACTGGTTGGTGGTTTGGAACATTTTTCTTTCAATATATTGGGAATAATAATCCTAACTGACTAATATTTTTCAGAGGGGTTGAAACCACCAACCAGATTATGCCCGATCATAGTCACTTGGTGATGGCTACAGTTACAACCTATATCCATGCTTACATAAGCCTTATAGCTAGTAGGAATGGTTATAGGACCACTTGTAACAATCCTATTACCCTCCGGTAATCAAACAGGGCTGAAAGGTGATCGATTATAGTTTGTGATCCTTTGATATGATGACATAGAATCGTGACATATATATATATATATATGAAAAAAACAACGGCTAGTTGACTATAATATGATGATATGTAAAGAGCAACATAGCATAGCACGATTCAGTTGGTACATGACTGACTATATAGACAATGACCATGATTGATTCACCCATGTAATTCTACATGGGATTTGTTCCCCCCCCATTCTGCATGGATCGCAAAACCCAAAAACTGGGATGCACATCCAAGTACTTCTTCAGACAGCTACCGATATTTGGATCCAGGCACGGAATCTCCTGAGTTCTGACTTCATGCTTGCGATCTATCATGCCATACCACGTGAATACATATCATGACAACTTACTCTCCGAATTTGTTTCGTTGATTTGTTTTACAAGGTTCACCCCTTTTTTCTTTGGCTGGTAAAACCCAGATTTTATGTGGGTTTGTTTGAAAATAAGTTACTCCAGACATTTTCCCTGGGTACTCAGATTCTCGCCATAATAATCTGCATCTTTTTAAGGCCCATTCCCCCATATTCACGCGTCAAAAATGAAGTGAAATCCTAATTTTCTAAGGTGAAATCACGTGGAAATCCCTTGAAATGGGCTGGTAAATGTGGTTTCATGTACCGCGAAGTCAACGTTTACAAAACTGGCGATGGCTTTCTTTAGCCAATCAATCGTTTCCCGAGGAGATGATCTACGAGAAACCATGGCTGGTTTCTCTATGACTCTGTTAGTTACCATCTGGTTTTCCACAGCTGTTTGTATGTTTACCAGAGGATAACCACCTAGAATGGATTAAATGAGCATCAACAACAATTATAATGGAATATAGGAATATATCATTCCCTAGTTTTTAACCACAATTCAGTACTTACCATCTGGTTATTTAACATAGCCATGGAAAATCCCAACCATAAATGGGGGTTTCTAGCTGGGAAAATCATCTATTTCTATGGGTATGTTAAATAACCAGAGGGTAATGATCATTTACAGTACACATCCGTTAATTAATTCATAATCATTTACATTTACTTCATATTTCTGTTAATTAATAATATTAATAATATCAAGAATATATATATATCAGGATCTCAGGATATATATATATATACATCTATTTAATGCAATATATATATATATATTAATAATCATTATATACATATACCACATATCCCATTGCATCCTGTGAAATCCCCAGGATTTTCCCATGGTTTGTGCAACCACCGTAGTTCGTGCTTGCAGGCGACCAGTGGTCTGGGAGCCTGAAGCTGTTGAATAAATTGAAGACGCACGGCCTGACTCCCGAGGCCTGGACCGCCTGGACCTGGTGTTTTTGCATAGCTCTGTTGATGGGTGGGTTATGATGTTGACAACCGAAAAGGTGATGTTTTTGTTGTGAAAACTATCACCCATTTTTAGGAATCCTGCGGTGGATTATCCGTTTTTTGTGGCCGGCCATAGTTCATGGTGAATTAAATTGTTAGGACAAATGTGACGGCATGACCGAAAAAAGTGAGAAGAAAGCCACAATGAATCATGGATTAAGGATAAATCGGATAATTGGGACACATTTCTGATTTCCCTTTTCATTATCTATCTCACTTTTTTTCTGATTCGCTATCCATAATTCTATTCTCTTGTTTAGAGTTTAGGGAATAGTTAAGTGCGTTTGTCTGGAAATAGAACATCCCAAATCCATTGGATAATGAACACTTCCCCTGGCAATTTGGTGTATACCTCATTTTCAGACACCCAAATAGCGCTAAAACTGCTTGGGTGGGTTTATACTAAGATATTTTTTTTTGTCATCTTGGGGGATCATTGGGAAAACCTCTGAGTTGAATTTCCTCGAGCTCAACATGTCGGCTTAGTAAAGGTGGAGTTCTGAAGAGGCTCGGCTCGTAGCCCGTACATTTTATATAGTAGATTCATACATATTTACACAACATCATATAATATTAATATACTATAATATGAAGTAATATAGTATGGTATAAACATACCTACTATAATCGGATGCAATCCAATCTTCTTTTACATCACATTTACTGTATATGGTAGAACATTACATTTTATTATTTCTTTGTTTTAATTTCGTTTATCATATATATATAGTTACGTTGCAGATCATGTCACATATCATACATACACATATACTTATACTGTTACTTAATTCGATACAGTACATACATTGATGTCATTCCCACTAAACCACTATTATCCCATTATTCTTCCTCTTAAACCATGATTATTGCTTTATATGGCTATATTAAACTCCCAATTGGGGGGGAATACCCTCTGGTAAACTAACATAGCTATGGAAAATCACCATTTTTAATGGGTAAATCCACTATAAATGGCCATTTTCAATAGCTATGTTAGTTTACCAGAGGGTATCCCTTCCGTTGCATCAGGCCATCACTTTCAACGTCGCCATCAGCGCCTGTCGCGACCACTGGCGCCGCGCTGCCGATCTCTTGCCGCGGAGCCGCGGAAAAAGCCGCGGCACGCGGACGAGGGTGACGTACAACGCAGACGCTTGGGGCAAAACGTGGTGAGCTGAGATGGTCCAATGGTCAAAGATAAATCGATGAGTTGGATGGAGATAGAATGAGCACAATAGATATGATATGATGAGGGATGGATGTGAATGGATATGATTACATATATATATATATATATCCTTACAGGGTGTAATATTGATCGCATGCTATGCTAAGTATGCTATACAGGTACTCAAGGGATCATCCAACCCGAAAGGATGGGTGCTATCAACCCATGATGTGTGGAGATTATTATGGGATGTTCATTGGATATTATATATATATATGACATATTATTTATAGATATATGACATATTATATATATATTAGATTTAAACTGATAATTTTTAAAACTGGGTTTGTCCAACATATGCAACAGCCTCGATAGTTGCCATTTTTTGAACAAAGATATTCTCTAAAACATGGAATGTGTGTGGGGTATATCTTATTTCCAGAGAAACCCATCCATCTTGGATGTCTGCAGATTGCTAGAGAGGGTGAACCAACAAAGATCATGAGTAAAACCAGGAATAAAATGGAATAAATATATATATATACACATATAACATATATAACCATCATATAACCATCATTAACAGGTCAAAAGAGGTACCTACCATATATGTTTAGCCTATTTTTTAGCAATGGGAGATCTTCAGGATCCAATACATGGAGGTATGTAAACGTACCATATTTTTGGCTATATGATTTGTGCGGATATTCCCCGTTACATATAGGCCTAAAAAATAGGCCAAAAATATATGGAATCGGTACCTCAAATCAATCGGTTCCTGAAATGACCATTGAACACATGTCAAAAGAGTTCAGCTGACCATCAAACATTTCGAGATGGAGTGCCAATGATTAGGTTCGAAACCGACCTGCCCACCATTCCAAGAGTTTCCGCTACTTTAGTTTGCTGAAACATTGACACCTTGAATTTGTCCCAATGGCTTAAACTTGCAACCATCATGGAGGAGAGGATATGGAATTCGACCATGACCCAAGAACGTCACAAGAACATTGGAGCTGCATGAAACTGAGAGAGATACAGTTTACTTCATCATGACCATACTGACCATACTTAGAAAGGATATCTGAAAAACGATCATTGATTCCAAATTTCCTTTGTGTCATTTTTGTTCAAAGGGTGAAGTGAAAAACCTTTGGCAAGGGTTTGAGTTCAGCCCCAAAACCATATTTGCCCGCTTTTTCCAACTCAACTGGTGGATCAGCGCATTTTTAGGCCATGTCAGCCCTGGAAGAATACTGGCAGATAAGCCTTGGGCTATTGGAAGAGCCTCTCGTCGATCTTCGATGATTTTCGCGAACTAAATTTCCATGGCGAGTTCGGGGATTTCCCAGCTAGCCATGTTTCAGTGAAGCTACATGTCGATATGGGCAAGTGCAGGATCTTCTGTTGGCATCTTTATCTTTGAGTGGTTGCATCTCTTTTTGGTATCTGTGTTCACCACAGTATTAGTTTTTGTACATATATATATGTGTGTGTGTGTGTTTGGTTTCTTCTTATCACAAGACTGGACCGCCACACAACATGCAGACGTCAGGAGCAGGAACGATGGGTTGCAACCAAGTTTGGTGACGTATGGCAGTTTCATGAGCGCATGTGAGGCCGGGGTGTGGAATGCAAGGGTATACTCTTGTGTCCATATTTTTGTTGGTGAACCAACACGTGTAGGACTAGTAATGTGGGCAAAACAATGATAAACCATCCCCCAGTCATCACCAGAAATAGGTTGTACAAGCCATTCCCGAATGGGTGGTTTATTATTGGTTTACCCACATTACTCATATATGGGTTTGTCCAAGAATAGGGATGATGCCACCATTGATGGCCATCTATTCATGTGGAACATGATCTTCCGAACTCCGTGGGATGGAAAGGGGTTTCCCAACATTTTCTCAGATACCCGCATGAACATGTACCAGGTTTGCCACCAGTAAAGGCCAAAAAAGGCACAACTGCTATGTACAAGCCTTGAGCACGCAATGATTCAGAGGCAGCTGGCCTCAATTGGGAGTTTCCTTCAAATTTGGAACCTCATCTTTTAAAAACATGTATACAAAGTTGCACAATCCTATGGTTTTCTGGTCATATGCTGACATGTGTGCCTCTCGTTTCCCTGTAGGTAAAACCCTTTGTTTTCGGTTTTGATTTTCCCATACTTTCCCTAGTCGATGGTTCATAAATCCATCTAACCAGTTCGATATATTTACCACAACCCTTGGTTAGCCTAGTCAATCATAGGGTCCAGTTCTGAGGAAAGGGAATCCCAATGATTTTTTCAAGTAAGTGAACATGGAATGAATCACATTGTATCACCATAAAATGGTTGCTTACATCAGTCACATCCCCATTTATCATCCGTATTCCCTACTTTTGTTGCTCATGGCCGCCCATTTATCATTACCATCATCATTGTCAAGCCACAGCGGCCACAGCATGCAGGGCCAATGGCCAATTGCAATGTTTCTGTTAGATGAGCTGATCGACAACCGCTTGCACCTTTGGCATGGCAAGTAGTGATTGGGTAAACCGATTGGTAAAGGGCAATGTTAGCATGTTTAGCCATAACTTGATAACATCTGACAACTATGTTGTAGTGGACACAGGTGGATATCAATACTCTAGTGTCATATTCGTAAAAATCAACATATTTCTATAATATATTATATTTGTATATATATATATATTATTTAATATAAAATATATAATATAATATATATATATAATATATATATATATATATATATATTATATTATATTATATTATATTATATTATATTATATTATATATATTATATATATATAATATATAACATATATATATATAATATGCGTCGTGCCTATCTACTTTCGGGTGCCAACGTAGCTCAGGCTTCGCGACATTCCGGCGGGGCGCGTTAAGTCGTGCCTTGTCTGCATGAATGTTGCTCTCGGCTGTCTGGACGTGTTTGCTCCCGGGGTTCCTTTGTGCTGAGGCCGCCGCCTTCTTCACCCTCTCGACGTCGGCGTCGATCCCTGCGGTTTCGGTCGCCCTTGCCGGCGCTGCTTGGCTGCGGTCTTGTCTCGGATGTTGCTTCGCTTGCTAGCTTCCTTTCGAGGCCATTGTCTTCCTTGCGCTCTCGACGCGTCGCAGCTCGGATGTTCCTTAGTTTCATGCCGTTTGTTGCTGTCTCTTCGTCTTTTTCTTGGTCTTTGTTTTGCCATTGCTGAGGCCGCTCACCGTGTATTTCCCCCACAGAGTGGCTTGGCTGCAGTGTTGTCTATGATGTTGCTTCGCTTGCTGGGTTCCTTTCGAGGCCCTTGCCTTCTTTGCGCTCTCGACGCGTCACGGCCCCGAAGTTCTTGATTTCATGCCATTTCTTACTGTCTCCTCGTCTTTTCCTGGACTTGGTTTTGCCACTGTTCCGGCCGCTACTCGTGTATTTCCCTCACTGAGTGGCTCTGGCTAGCGTTATTTTTTGGTTTTGAACTCCTGGCATGTGCGCGGAAAAGTGTCTAGGTGCGCTTGCATGCTTCGTTGAGTCAAGATTCTTGCAGACTGACGTTAAGTGAAAGTTTTTAGTTTTTTGTTTCTTATCGGTCATGTTGATGCCAGTGACATCACACACATGTGGTTTCCTTTTCCGCAGAGACTTTGTCAATGCAAACTCAACTCGGTTTCTCGAGCCTCGGCATGGCCTCCGTTGCTGTTCCAGTCGAGAAACCCGTCACCATCCAGGCGTATTGGCGTGTAAGCATCCACTACAGTGCTATCATGTTTCAGCCATTGCTTTTGAGTGTTGTCCAAGTCTTTCTTTCTAGCTGCTTGTTCTCCCGTTGATCTGCTTCTCATTTCCTTGTGTTGTCTTGGCCTTGTCAGGCCGTCCTTGCCGTACTTTGTGCACCACTCACTTGGACGGCCTGGGAACGTTTTGTCCGCCAGGCCCAGTGCCTTTTCGACATGCCGCTACGTCCTTGTACGTTTGCATCTTACGACGCTTCGGTTACGGCAGTCTTCGGCCCAGACAGCTAGCCGAGGAGGAGGAGAACAACTGTGATAAAATCTAAATACTTTACTTCGTGTGATCCCCGCCATGACATTTATAGATTTTCTTACTGGCAAATCTTCTGGCATTCTATCTGACATATCTTCTGGCATTCTATCTGGCATTCTATCTGGCACATCTTCTGGCATATCTTCTGGCATTCTATCTGTCATTCTATCTGGTAAATCTTCTGGCGTTCTATCTGGCAAACATTCTGGCACTTTATCTGGCAAACATTCTGGCATTCTATCTGGCATTCTATCTGGCATATATTCTGACATATCTTCTGGCATTCTATCTGGCATTCTATCTGGCATATGTTCTGGCATATATTCTGACATATCTTCTGGCATTCTATCTGGCATATATTCTGACATATCTTCTGGCATTCTATCTGGCATTCTATCTGGCATATCTTCTGGCATTCTATCTGGCATTCTATCTGGTAAATCTTCTGGCGTTCTATCTGGCAAACATTCTGGCACTTTACCTGGCATACATTCTGGCATTATATCTGACATTCTATCTGGCATACCTTCTGGCATTCTATCTGGCATATCTTCTGGCATTCTATCTGGCAAATCTTTTGGCATTCTGTCTGGCATTCTATCTGGCATTCTATCTGGCATTCTATCTGGCCGTTGAGGTCCAGCGGTGCACACTGAGCTGGGCAGGTCCCAGGTTGAGGTCCAGCGGTGCACACTGAGCTGGGAAGGTCCCAGGTTGAGGTCC
>Ga0126342_10000005_pt1 | contig 92274 bp, 88 predicted proteins | sample Cyp1metagenome_FD_92528 | JGI IMG/M metagenome (GOLD analysis project Ga0126342, IMG submission 92528) | Coral microbial communities from Lord Howe Island, Old Settlement Bay, Australia - Cyphastrea 1 metagenome | ecosystem: Host-associated > Invertebrates > Cnidaria > Coral ...
AAGGCCATACACTCACTGGAGGCATTCAGGGACTACACTGCTGGCAAAATAGGAACTGCGTTGATTGGAGCCTAGAAGTCGAGAAGCCACCGGACAAGCCAAGAAGTCGAGAAGCTGAGAAACCACCGAACGAGCCGAGAATCTGAGAAGCCAAGAAACCCAAGTCCGAAATCAGTTTCGTGCCTGCATCGCGCAAACAAAAACGCACCAAATCTCAGGAATTCATTTTCGCGCAAGGTCGCGCAAGGTCGCGCAAGCTCAGTTTGAAAAATTGACCGCGTGCAAGCTCCATTTGTGGTCGCGCAAGGATGGCGCAAGGATTTCGCGCAAGGATGAAAAATTTCCATTCAGTTTTGATTGAAGTTTTGAACACTGCTCAGTTAATAGATTTGTCGTAACAAATCAAAGATGGGATTTGGCCCGCAGAATGTATCCATCGGGATTTTTTGGGACACAAACCGCCATAGCACACAATCTTTGGAGCGTACCTTGCCAGTAGACATAATATGAATCTGTTACATTTTGCAATAGGTCATCATTGCTACTGCCAAGAAACCATACCATCTGCCCCCGCTTACTTGCGCGTTCGCATTCGCTGACGCATTCCTCTGTTGGTTCCTTCTGTCGGTCAGCGCTTCATTCCGTCCTTCTTGCATTCCTATCGTTCATTGAGTCATCTATAAATTTATTTTTTTATTTTTTTTGTTTGGTTGTTCGTCGATTCCATTGATTTGTTGGTTTGTATTGAAGCCGTTCGTAATCATGTTATTTTTCTCCATCGTTACGTGAAAATTTGTTCATGCATTCAATGACAAATCAGTCGTCATTTCACCCATGCATTTAATACTGGTTGGTGGTTTCAAACATTTTTTCCATTTCATAGATGGGATGTCATCCTTCCCATTGACGAACTCCATAATTTTTCAAGGTGGTTATTTATTGCACCAGCCACCAGAATATCATGCAATCCACTGAAGACAGGCAATCAGCTGGCAGTTGTGTCAACCCCAAAGACTTCATCGCATGACGAGCAGTTGGTTCTGATTGAGCATTGGGCATTGTATGACTGAAATAAAAACATGTAAAAACACCAACTGTTCGCTGTTGCGCCAATGTGTTTGAAACAGTCTGTTTCAATTCTGATTCTTACATTGTGTACATGTCATGAGAATTGCGTCGACTGTATTGACTATTTGGAGTTACCGATGGTAATCTAACATAGCCATGCTTAAATAATAGACAGATCATACCTATTCATACATTAATCATTTTCCCAGGTTTTCCGGCACAACTGCAGGAATATGGATCGCAAGACAGACTATTGCAGAAAGCAGCTGATTCTTTTGCTTGGCACCTGGAAACTGGACGAATCCACCCAAAAACAAAAAACTCCTGGGAAATTGCGGTATCTTGTGGATTTTTTTTTGTATCTAGTGGCACTTAAAATAGCTGGGACATATCGGTACACTGCATTTTTATTGTTGTTCATGGTGTATCCATGTGAGTTGCAGAATCACCGAGGATACACAGATTTCGCGTGGAAGCTATGGTCATCCGAATCTGTGTGCAGCTCCGTGCATCCGTGCTTTCTACTTCAAGTGCACCAAGGGTCTTCTCTGCGAATTTTGCCACTTTGGACATTCCACACATTCCACCTCCAAAGTGAAACTCAACATGTCAGAACGTCAGCTCTTTGAGACACTCGAAGAGGGAAAGGTATTGTCCCTGGTGCTTTCTGTCCTAAGAGGTAAGTGTCAGAAGCTTCCCGCCACCCAGCAAGATGTCATGAGGCTCTTACTGGCGGCCATCCAGAATCGAGTGTCACGTCTCGGGGAGCCAACCATTTCACGAAACACACGAAGCAGGTTGCTGACTCTCAGAAAGTTTAGCATCGGTCGCTTGTTTGAGCTCATTCAGCAGAGCCATCAAGTTGATGCATCTTTGAAATCGGAAGTCAGGAGTTTGTTAATGAGTGCACGCACAGCAGTACAGAGGCTGGAAGCGTGCGATTGATCAGCAAAAAAGTACGTCTAAGGACGTACCAAAATGTGCTGTCTAGTCACTAATAAAGTGTGACAGCACAATGATTATGATCTCTGATTCCTATCTCATGAATGTGGCTTGAGTGGGATGATGAATCATCTTCAAAAGGAAAGTTATTTCCAAAATTACCAATTTTTGCACCAAGTTTTATGCTCAAAACCGTTGCTGCCATGGCATGGCATTTTTTTTTCGTCGGCTGTACAGATCTTGAACAAGCCGACAAGATCCGACAAGTACGGGTCAGTACCGTTTGCCAGGTGCAAACTTGTTCTTTACCATCTGGTTGCAGATGGTAATGATTTTCTATGATTTTGCAAGAACTTGGACAATGACATGGCGCATTGGAGTCTTATTGATTTCCAAGAGTGATATTTCCACATATGTCTGCCCTTCGGCGAGTGATTTGGCAAGAAATCCCAAGTTCCGTTTTGCTTCGATTCGCCTTGTGCCATGTGTCCTTTCGGCTTTCCTCCAAACTGGCAGGCTGAAAAACCTCTCCCAGAGGGGAACCCCAGCGGAATCCGTGTGCATTTGGCCGGAGCAAAACAGATTCCTGGTTGATGACCGATCTCCCCCAAATCGGCTGAAAGCCTTAAGAAAATCTACCCATTCCTTGGAGAATCTTCAGATTCCAGATCTTTTTCCGGACAGCCTCAAATTTCGTAAAATCAGGGTGTTTCAATCAACCCAATGCTTCCTGCAAATAGCCAAGCGACACGGCCATGCATGGTTTATCCACGCACTCCGTCAGGCGCTGGCCGTTTCCGGACTTAGCGTCATCGGACGTGATAAGTGGGGCGTTTTCCCACTTCGTGGAAAGGCTCGGGGGCTCCGGAAGTGGAGTCCGGAACTGGAGTGGCTGTTGAGCATTCCAAAATTCAAGGGTGAACTTTCTGAAAACCCTTGGTGAGACTGTGCCTAGTGGATCCTAGTAGTCTTGGATGGAAATGATTGGTCCTATTTGGTCCTATAGCATCACAAATCAGTCGTCCACTTTGAGTGGACGTGCATGGCTTCCGAACTGGGGCAAATTCTGCAGATGAATCCCCGATGCTTACCCTCTGGTTATTTAACATAGTCATGGAAAATCCCTTATAAATCATCTATAAATGGGCCATTTTCCATGGCTATGTTAAATAACCAGAGGGTACTTAAAAATCCAAGTTTGGAGTTCAATCCCGGTGGGGTGAGTCGGGTCTATGCGGCATCTCGTGTTGTTAATGCACCATCCTGCGAATTGCTAGGTGCTCAACGTGCGCGATGCTACGTTGAAGCAGATGATGGCCAACGAGGTAGGGTCATGTTCAACGTTGAGCATTTGGGGTTTGTCGGAAAACAGGCTACCCATAAAGAGAAATCATCATGTTCTCCATTAAAGATTATTAAAGTATATTGAAATGCTGATTTGGGGATGTACCCCAGCCATTATTCATGACTTGACCCCTTGACCCACAAGTTTGCGTGTCCCAACTCAACACTAGTCTGACGTTAATGTTTGTTCCCAACTCATCCATCTGACTGCAGCCCAAGTCAGCAGCAGGAAATTCAGAACCTCATCAAAATCATCGGGCTGGACCTCAACAAAGAGTCCTTCTGCTCAGGACCAAGGATGACAAAGATGGGATAAGCGGATTGATGTTTGGGTGAGTATTCATGTATAGTTAATGGTGGTTTAATGGTGGTTCAATGGTGGTTTAATGGGCTTTAACCAACAAAAATGGTGATTTTAATGGGATTTAGTATTTACCCTCTGGTAAACTAACAGTTTGCTATTGAAAATGGCCCATTTGTAGTGGATTTACCCATTAAAAGTGGTGATTTTCCATAGTTATGTTAGTTTACCAGAGGGTATAGTCTATGTATAGTTTTCATGAAAACAAATGGGCTTGTCTGAGAATGTACTGATAAGATAGCAAGTTGAGGTGATTTTACTATTGTTGAAGATGGATCATTAAATTTGGCAGTAGCCTATTTTAAAACTATACACCATATTTGAAGCATTCCAAATCAACTGGGTAAATTACATCACGACCTCACTGGGACCGAGCCCTAGAATCATGATAAATCATCCCCAGATGGACGAAGTATTCAGGGTGATGCATGAGTGAATCATGGACCCCATTCAGAAAATCATCATATTTCACCCAAAAAAATCACCCCTGTCATCATTTTTGGGGGTGATTTTTTTGATGAGATTTGATGAAGAAAACCCAGACATCCAAGGTATGATGCCGAGCTGAAGGGCTTGCGCTATGGCTCCATCATGATCATGGCGGATCAGGAAGGGGAACGAACAGTTTGCGAACTGGAAAACCAATGAAAACAACAGCATTTTTTAATAGGTAAATCAACTATAAGTGGGCCATTTTCCATAGCTAGGTTAGTTTACCAGAGGGTATAATATAAATATATATAATAATAATAATAACAATAAGAAGAAGAAGAAGAAATAATAATAATAATAATTCATAATAATAATAATTGTTGGCATTGTTGTGCTGAAAAAAATGCTGGCAACCAGTCGATAAGCAAGATGATGTGGTAAACCGACTGGTGTTTACCATTCCCTTTTTTTGAGCAGAGATTGTTTTTCAGGCATCTCCAAGGGAGAGGTTCAGGCTTCCGCAGTGCAGGATACCGATGGCTCCCACATCAAGGGCCTTCTGTGGCTTGGGCAAAGAACTGGGCGCAAACTGCAGGTGTTCCCTGAAAAACCAATCCATGCCTGGTTGGTGGTTTGGAACATGTTTTATTTTTCCATATTTTGGGAATAATCATCCCAACTGAGGAACTCATATTTTTCAGAGGGGTAGGTCAACCACCAAGTAGATGCCAATCCAACTGCTGTGTATCAAACGTAGCTCTGGAATCCGAGGATCAATTTGATCCATGCCTGGTGGCCCTCACTTGCTCGACTTCCTGGTTTCATCAAGGAGAAGCTAACAGCTTTCAAAGCACGACGTCGCGTTTTCCAGAGATGTTTGGCATATCTATCCATGATTATTCAACTTTATCCAACATTATCCAACTATGCCAATGGTTTTTAAACATCCCAGGGAATCTTGCCATGGCCGGAAAGCCCACGGTAATTTCAAATCCCAGGGAAACCCACCGGTTTTTTCGTCAGCTCCAGGAGTTCTTCACCCCCATTGTGAAAGCCACCAGAGGCTGGAGAAAAAAACACAGATCCGGAGACGTTCCGCAACAAAAAAAAACGACTGAGATCAGCCGAGGTAAAACGCAGCTCTGCTTCTACACGCTTCCGGAATATGAGGCATTGACATGGTTTTTTTCGAGATGTTGAGAGGGGAAATATAGCTTGCTGTAAAATGGTTGATGACATGACCCATCGCCTTGTACCGACAATGTCGGTACAATGTCAGATCTTGGAATTTCGAGATTCTTCAAAATGATCAAAATGATCATCCGGAATCATCCCAAAAGAATCCAACATGGATACATCCTATTATATCATGATATTTCTTGATATATCATGATATTTCATGTTATATCATGTTATATCATATATACATGTTATCACTTGTTATCACTTGCTATCACATGTGAATCCTTCAGGCTTGGAAGACTGAGACCAACGGTGGCAAGGGCTACAAGATCAAGTACTACAAAGGTGGATGACGAGCCAAAAAGTTGGGAAATGTTGGGAATGCACCTGCAAAAATCTGGAAATTTGGATGGAAAATGATGGAAATGGATGTTGGTATAGGTATTGGATACCCAATAATTTAGCCACAACAGCTGGTTATGGAAATGGATGATGGAAACTTGGATACCCAATAATTTTCAGATAGCTTTTGACCAGCTGTTAGGTATTGGTCAAGGCCGCAGACGCTGATTCAGCGACGACTGGCTGCTGATATCCCGTCATCGACGTACTAGTCATAAAATCGGCTCGGGAGCCCCTTTCTCGAGCTTGAAATTGGTGTGTAGAATGACTTTGTATCATGACTTTGCTCTCAATATCGGTATATTATACTATATTTTACACTATACAATATTATGTATAAATATATTTCTCTCTATATATATATATTATATTACATCATAAAACTTACCAATATCAGCCACCAATCTCCCAGCTGTTCGTTCTGACCACAAACAAAAGGCCAATCTTTTTTCAGCGACCTGGTTTCCGCCAGGTTTGGGCACGAGTACTTCCAAAGAAGCCAAGGATCCGAGACCGGAGTCCGGCTGCCGCAGTGCGAAAAAAAGTACCACTGGTGATGGGGCCCCGTACTTATTAGTACTATTAAAAAAGAAGCAACACCAGTGGTATAACTTTATAACTATTATCTAAGTATTATCTAAGTACTGTTATATCCAAACATTTTTTTAAAGTTAAAGTGATTATTAGAAGCATATAATGGGCATATCATGATCTTTATAAACATCAACTGTTTAATTAGTTAGTATACAGTATACCTGACTACTGGGATTCTCACAAGTGTGTAATGGGATATCATGGGATATAACGGGATGATCATGATTTTTATAACCAACTAACGCGCCTGTCTAGGAACGAACGGATTAATCTTAATGGGATTATTAGAACCTGTTCCATAGGGCTGTCCCTGGACCACAGCAATTGCGATGTCTTGCCACTTTCACAGTTAAAGAGTTCCGATTGAAAGTGCGCATCAACAACTATCAAAGCATATCTTTGAAAATTCGGCTCCAAAAAAAACATAAGTACAGAAAATACCTGAGAATATGCCCAGGAACTTATAAATCTAGATATATATATATACACATCTTATAACATGGGATATGATTCAAATAAGATTTCCAAACCAATCTCTGGCAGGAGTACTTTGGCGCCCTGGATACGCACCAGATCAAGTACCGATATGCCTGGACGCCATCAGCCGACCTGGTGTCAAACATAGCTGGGAAAGCCCCGAAGTTTTTTAATGGTCTATTTAATACCTATGCTGGTTATTTAGACACTATATGAAGATGAATAACTATATGAATAATAACTATATGTTCATATGCATAGCTGCAATATGGCCCATATCCCCATGATTAAAAAAAAAGTTATTCATCTTAGTTGGTATATAACTATAAACATATAATAACCAATGAACATGGGATGAACTGTAGGTGATGTAGCCATGAATTCCATTAAACATATCCAATGGTTGTTGTTAGTTGTATAGAATTGATGGAAATTTATTAAATGATTGGAATGTTATTTGGATTCCATTATCCAATGGTTGTTGTTGGATATGTTTATTTGAGTTGATCAAGAATGAATGGAATGAATTGCCAACGAATGTTGTTTTTGGGGCATTGAACTTGTTGAACCTCAACTTCTCGATGTTCATCGGATTTATCACATCCTGATTAATCGAAAATCCCGCGAAAGAAATATGAAACCAGGTAACATCCCCCATTTTTGCTAAAAAAAACGCTCCAAGAGGGAACTCCTGCAGGGTATTGCCACTGCCCAGATCCAATTCCAAAGATTCTATTCAGATTATTAGGATCTATTTTGTTCTATTACCCTTCAGTAAATTAACATCGACCTGCTATGAGTTGGGACTTGGAAGACAAGTGAAACCACTAAAAACAGTGCATTCCAAGGGTCGAAGTCTTCATTTTGGAGGATATCCAGGAGAGTTTTTTGGTCGATTCTGTATTCCAGATGGGTTTTTTTCACATGTTTAAACCCAAGGTACCCTCTGGTAAACTAACATAGCTATGGAAAATCACCATCTTTAATGGGTAAATCCACTATAAATGGTCATTTTCAATAGCTATGTTAAATTACCAGAGGGTATCCCTCCCTTGTTCCATCCGTTCTTTAAGGATGGTGTGGAAGATGATCGGTCCATCGACTTGGCCTTCAACAAGCATCTGGGCGGAAGACTGCCGATGTTTCGGCACGGTTTGTTTCTTTGTGGTTTTTCTGAATTCGAAAAAACAGATTTAACTATTTCAGGGCCAAATCCAATCTGATGATCCCCCATTTTTAATGAGAAATATCATGAAATATCATGAAATTATGGGAAGATTATATATTTTAGCCATTTCTATAATTTTTATAGCTGTCAGTAGCTTCCACCAAGGAAGCGCTCGGACGATCGCAAAGCCTGGATCAATTCCTATGAAGCGCCTCGGTCGTTTTTGGTGGAACGCCGGTGTCGTATCCATCCCGGATTTCTGAACGGGGCAACAATCAAAATGGGTATGGGTCAAAACCCTGGTACCTAGTGAACCCCAAAATAGCTGTGATTTATGGATGTTCATCCCACTAAAAATATATTTATAGGTATTGACCCATACCCAAATCGGAATTTTCGAGAAGAAAGATCTCTAAACACCAATCTGGTTGGAAGTTATGATAGTTATGATTACGAATCGACCATTTCCCATATAATATATCCATAGCCATAGGAAGAAATACAGCGAGAAAGGCTGGAACGCCGTTTCCCGTGGCCAGCCCAACGAAGCAAGGATGGAAATCTCATTGATCACACGCAGAAGGAGGCAGTCTGCAGAATCAAGCGATGTGAATTGCTTGGATAAGTTGGATGGTTGCAGAAGTCTCCGACATGGCCAAAAAGAACGATTTATGGACTTGAACAGATCTTATTTATGATATGTGATTGGCTGAAAAAATACGGTATAACCGAGGTTTTCGCCGATGTTAGATATGTTAGCCCTAATTCTTGTTGGGACGGTCAATAGTTTTTTCCATAACCCAACATTTAACTGGTGGTTTTTGGATCCAAGCCAGGTCAGTTACAAAGACTTTGTGGACAAGGACGAATGGATGTTGGAAGATGCTGGAAATTCACTGGTCATGTGGCTATGGATCAATACCTATGAAAATACCATGTTGGATGGGGAATGAACATCCATAAATCCCAGCTATTTTGATGTGAACAGAAGGGGTACTATTGGTTTTGACACACTGCCATATGATTTCAGAGAAATGGTAGTGACGTGACCATCTAAAGTGAATTCATTTTATGATATCTTCATAATGATCTTCATATGAAAAAATGGTCATGTCTGAATTCAGAGATATCCTCTGGTAATTTAACATAGCTATTGAAAATGGCACATTTAGTTCGTTGATTTTCCCATTAATAGCATGGTGATTTTCCGTAGTTTTTTGTATGTTTACCAGAGGGTATCATCCATAATCATCCATCATTGATCAGAATTTTGCAGGGAAGTTTTCCCATCTAAAGATGGTGGATCTTTCCCATCTAAAAAATGGTGGATCTTTCCCTTCAATGATTTTCAGATGATAGGGACATGATCCTCGGCAGTTCCCAATTGTCGGGGGATGGGAAGTTGCCTTTAGGAGCTGGTTCTCTTCGCCAAAGCCAACGCCACTCAGCTGCTATGCCATGCTATTTTCGGTCAGCCATTGAGGTCTGTGTTGATGGTTCCATTCCCCCCCAAAAAAAAGTGGGGAACTGGATGAAAAATGTGAAATGCTACCGATGCTACCCCAATTTTGCGGCAATTTTAATGAAATGGTGATGAAACATGATGATAAAGCCTGATGAAAAATGCTAAACCATGCATTTTTTTCGGGAGGGTAGTTTATTCTCAGAGAAATCCAACTAGAGCTAATATATTTGTATAGTTCCACAGTCCCGGTGAAGGTGGATAAGTTCAGCTCTTCATCAGTGTTTGTTGTTCAAACCTGTCCCAGATTCGGTGGACTTCAGGTGTCCCGCGCTATTCCTTCTATGGTGGACGGTTTCAAGCCGAGTCAACGGAAGGCACGGTCCGCCATTTTCGAGTCAACATGATCCAAGACAGCTAGAGAGAACTGGGACCACTGATTTACAGACTATACTTCTACCCTCTGGTTATGACTAACATAGCTATGGAAAATGGCCCATTTATAGATGGTTTACCTATTAAAAATGGGGGATTTTCCATGGCTATGTTAAATAACCAGATGGTAATATGCTGCAACCCTGGCATGGAAAAAGATTCACCCCATTGCTTGGATTTTTGCATCGGTTTTGACTCCTTGTGATTACTTTTAAGTCAGCGAACAAGCATATTTTTGGTTGAAACATGTTGAAACCTCAGCAATTCTCAGCAATTTGGGCTCAAAGTCCTTTTGCCAGTTTCACCTTGTCCAACATGGTCAGGTCCTCAGCTTCTCCAACAAAAGCAGCCGTTGGACCATCACCCACCATCACCCGCGCAAGGCCGTGGCGGTGCCGTTGGCACAGATTGAAAACTGTGTGAAGCGGCAGGAACTGTCAGAGGCAGAAACTGCCTTGCGGCAAAACATCTCCCAGAAAGGCTCCGGAACTCAGAGCAACTGATGTTTTCACTGACATGAAATGACTGTGGCATACTGTGGCCGCGCCACAGTGATGAATTTGCGGAAGATTTCATGGCGGAGTTGTGACCATTTAACATGATTTAACCATATTTAACCTATCTTTGACCTAAATGCAAGTTTTGATTGAACTCCCATGTCCTCTTCATTTGATGGTTTTCCTTTAACCAGGGTGAAATGAGCCATGCCTATTTGAGTGCGCAATCTGAGTGCGGGTCGGATTTTCATGCATCCAACTCACACATTTTGCCCATGTTATGAACACCCCACTCCTTAGGAACTCCCCGATTTGTAGATGAGTTAACTATAACCAAAAATTGGCAAGTGCATGGATTCTCTATGGGAATGCGTAGATTTCAGGTTTGTGAAATACATTGAAATACATTGAAATTCAAGCAAAAGCCCGAAAAAATGTGGATTTTTCCATGTTTTTCCCGAGATGTTCTATGTTTTCCCAGCAGCCTCAGGTGAGAATGCCTACTACTTCGCCCACAACCGGCATTTTGAGATTCCCGAGGATGCTAAGATCATCAGCGGTCTGGGGCTGAAGGTAAAACTCCAAAAATCTCCAAAAATCATCCATAGATAGGTTGATGATTGAGAATATCTCTATTTGGCATATTTGGGATGCGATAAAATGACCACATGATTGGGGTTCGATATAGTGAGATACTGTTATGTAGTGGAAAGGGATGTGTTTTTTAGGTGCCCTTCACATCTGAAAAAGCCCCAGCTGCTTATCACTTAGGCCCGGGTCTAGTGACTGGTGGTTCTCCGGAGAGAATCCAGGAGTCTGGGCAGATGGATTCTGATGAAACCAGAATAGCCTCGGGGACTAAGAGATGAACATGCTGAGAGTCATGGTACCCTCTGGTTATTTGTTACATAGCTATTGAAAATGACCATTTATAGTGGATATTCCCATTAAAAATTGTGATTTTCCATAGTTATGTTAGTTTACCAGAGGGTATGGTGACAGTCATGGTGACAGTCATGGTGACAGTCATGGTGACATTGCTGCAAGTTGTTTTATCAGAGCACTAGAGATGTGGATTGATGTATGGCTGCGGCTTCAAAAAAAGTCCTCTCTGCCAGAACTGACCCATCATGCCGATGCCATAGGTATCCAATGGTATCCATGGGAAGTTGTACATCTGTCACCGAAACGCCAGAACAATGACGCGGATTTGATCAAAGAGGAGAGAGTCGAGTGGATCAAGGACTGTCAGATCTGAGCATTCCAATGCCCGAAGAGTGGCTGAAGTCATCAATCATCAACCTACCATCAACCTATCATCAACCTATCATTATATTTATACCATCATTAAAAAAAAAAAACATACATCATCAATTTAAACTGATCCCAATTTTCCATCCAATTATATATTTACCATCTAAAAACATATACTATCCATTGATCATCCCAATTTTCCCAAATTGCTCCATTCATATATCCATTATAATATATCCAATTTACCAATAAAACAATCATTTTATATTTAACATCAAAAAAAAAAAAAAACATACATTGATCATGATGGTGAATAATATAATTATAGGTCGATGATAGTAAATCCATAATAAAATAGTTCCCATCATCCATTGATCATCCCATTTCTTATCATAGTAAATCATAGTAAATCATAGTATTTATATTGATCATCCCATCATCCATTGATTTTTTTTCTATTATGGCTATTTACCATCATATTTAACCTGTAATAATCTGTAATCCATAATCCATAATTATTAAATTATAACCATAATCCATAATTATATAACCATAATTATGATTACACCTACCATCATCCATTGATCCCAATGTTCCATCCATTTCAAATGGCCATGGCCCGATTTCTCCAGGACTACGCCTGGGCCGATGCCGGCGCCAAGGTCAAGGTCTACATCGAGGTGCCACTGGCACCAGGGGCCTCAGACGACTCCGTCTGGGACTCCAAGCAGAGCCCGGTTTTGGAGGAGAAATGGCCCAGGATGAAACGCTGGAGTTATGGAGTTATGGATGGTTTATCTATGGAAAAAATCGATCTGATTTGATTTTTTTGGGTGAAAATAGATGAAAATAGATGATTCAACGGCATTCTGTTGGAGAATGGCTTGTGAAAATTGATGATTTATGAATAGTTTACCTCTTCAACAATGGTGATGTTCCATGGCTACGTTAAACAACCAGAGTAGATGGGTAAATGATGGGTGCACGAATTATATGTGTTGACCATCATAATTTCACTTCCCACTCTCATAAATTGGGGTATAGCCATAATTTTGGGATATGAATGATATGGGATTATGGATCAAAAAAACCTATGATTTTCCGTTAAAAATTGGGGAGGAACATGGATAAACATCAATCCGAGCCGTTTCGGTGTTCAGGGCAGCAGGGTGCTAGCCTTACCCATATGGGTTTGTCGAAAATGAAGGGAGGGGGGGCGGCAATTTATGACATTTTATTGTTGGAGAAAATCCACGGATTCAGATTGTATTCAGAATGTAATCGATATGCAATGGATACTGATTGGTAAACGTTTAAAAAAAACTATGGAAAGATCCACCCATTTTGAATGGGAAAACTCACTATTTCTATGGCCATTTTCCAGTTCGCTTTTTTGTATGTTTACCAGAGGGTATGCAAATCCATGGATGATGTTTTTTGCGTTTTTTGCAGTGGATTGAGTCATTGAGGATGGTGAATTTTCCATCCAGTGGCTGGTTTTGTCCTAATCTCCAGATCATGACACCCAGGCGTCGGCGACTTTTGACACCAGGTGCACAGAATTTCAGGGCGGAGCTAAGGGGAACCACAATTTTTTTGGACCGCGCAGGGTGCATTGCAGGGTGATATTGGTGATACCCTCTGGTAATTTGTTACATAGCTATTGAAAATGGCAATTTATAGTGAGTTTTCCTATTAAAAATTGTGATTTTCCATAGTTTTTTGTATGTTTACCAGATGGTATTGGTGATGAGCTTGTCTTTTTTTTGACGAACATGGCTACGAATAGAGAGATCAACCCCAACAACAGATTCATGATACATGGTTAATCCCTGTTGATTGGAACATGATAGCGGATTTATACTTAACCAACGAGATCCAACCGTTGTATTTCATGGAATGGGATACAGGTCCTTTGTGCTGGACATTGCTGGTGAACCAAGGAGGTGCTGTCCGAGTCAAGTCGACTTAAACTGGATCTGAGATCATTAAGCTCCATACATGTCCATATGATGATGTGGATGATGTGGATGTTCACAAGAAATCCTGCTTTCGATCACTTTCTCGAGCTTGATGATGTGCTGGATGATGTGAATCGATGTCAATCCCAGTTCTTTGCAATGAAAATCAGTGGCTGGATGTGACATGAACTGGGCAACTTGCCATGAGTTTTTTGATCAGGAAACTGAAAGTGGACAAGCTCAGTGCTGACATCAAGCCAGAAGAGAGCAAAGTTCGTGTCGAGGTCAGGGCGCTTCGGGTGCCGAAATCCTCAGAAATGGTGAAGTTCGAAGTTCTGATGAAGGGTGCAGGTGAGGTCTGAATTCCCATACTTCAAAATCATCCCATCTCCACATATGGAAACGGGTCAAAATGGAAGACCTAGGGGACCACAGATGTTAGTCTAGTTTAGTATTCACCATCCATAATTTTGGGGTACCTAGTTTTGACCCATACCCATATCTCCACCCTGTCAAACCTCATAGCTCAGAGATTGGCTTACTAGGCTTACGAAAAAATACATCCCCTTCATACCCACATGATGTACCCACTATTACCATTATTTTCGGCATTTTCCCGATTATGGTTGGTTATATCTTCATAAATCCCAGTTGAGTTGTTGCTTTATCACCATAAATCTCAGTTAAGTTGTTGGTTTCTGTTGGTTAATGTTGGTTAAACTTAGTTAATGTTGGCTAATGTTGATTAATGTTGATTAATGTTGGTTAATGTTGGTTAATGTTGGTTAATGTTGACTATGTTACCCTATGATTCCCATAAAATGGGTTGAGAATCACAGGCCGCGAAGGGTCGAGTCACGGTGGTTCTGGCGAAGAAGCGTCCGGCAGCCGAGAACCGGACGCCTGAACTGACCGACAGAGATGGAGGGGTTAGAGGGGAAAAGCATGGAAAAGCCACCGAAGACTTCTGGTAGGTGTTAGAAATGTTATCAAACTTGATCGATATGTTAGAAATATAGCACCGAAACCGGCCTTGAATGATGCCTCCAAGTGGCGACCTTCCTTTTATAGGATGACTTGCTGGCACCGGATTCGAAAACGGGTCCAGCGAAACATCAGATGATGGAAAACCACCGTGATGCGATGGGGGAGAATCAGCTGCCAGGTATCTGCCCAAAACCAAACTTGGAGAATTGTCAACCCAAGATGGAACTTGAGCTTCAAGCAACCAATGTCAATGTGATAGAGCTAGATAATTAGATACCGGAAGACCAGGCCATTCGATGCCATGTTAATATGTTAGGTGTTCGCACTAGTTCGCACTGCCAAGAAATGCCGAGCTATACGAGGAAATTTTAGGCACCCGGTTTGAACATGGTTGGGGATAACCGGATAACCTCGCGCACAAAAACGCCTGTCACAGCGACCGCAGCTATAAGGTGATAACACTTGGCGCAGTCTGGTCCTCCAAAAGTGATCGCGCGGACGCGCGGGCTGGCCGGCAATCATGGCACCTGAATGGGGGGGGAGATCTCTCACATGTCTGGAAAACAAAACAGTCTGAACATGGCCAAGCCGCATCATAGAAAAATATGTTTGTTTCTTTGAGTTTGTTTTTAAAAGAATATCATAATTGTCATATAATTGTCATATATCATCATGTTGCTAAAAGCTTCAAGAGATTCACAGCACTAAATGTGCTGAATCCTCCGCGTTTGTCCGCTCCGATGTACAGCTGGACGTCGCGGCTTCCGCAGTGCACGTTTCGAAGTGGATGGCCGATGACCTATCCGTTTTTCGCGTCGTAATTTTATCCTCAAGGAATTTCTTCCAAACAAAAACCATTTAGGGAAATTACAGATAAATATCCTCGTTGTTTGGACCATAAATTTCATAAATGGTAATTTTTACAGATAATGAAGCATAGACCTAAATTGCTATCATGGATTGTTTTATTTCGCCTTCTTGTAATGGCAATTTGAAGCATAGCACCGACATTCTTTGGAGCAAAATTCCATTTTTTGATGATGGAAACCAGTAAAATCTGATGGATATGGATGATGTTCCCCAGATGTTTCTAAATGATCCCCAGCTATGCGACTCATTTGGTTCATTTTTAGCGATGCTGCAGAGGTGATTCATCCTGAACTACCTGATTCATGACTGGATGGTCTACCTGATGATTAATGGATGACAATGGGCAATGGTAATGGTTCATAGTGGTTGATAATGGGATATAATGGGTAATGGATAATGGTAATGGTAATGGTATTATGATATTGATTTGGATAATGATAATAGATGGCCTGGATGGTAGTGGCTATGTTTGGGACTGATTTTGGATGTCACAACATGTCACCACCCAGAAACCGGCCATTCACTAGTCCCAGTCGCAGCATTTTCCCTACCAGCAAGCTCTCGCCAAGGGAAATATCACACGCGTTTCTTGTATTTGGCAATGTTTGGCATTTACGATTCAAGTTGATTCAAGATGAACTTTTCAATTCGATGCCTAAATAGATCTAAACAGATTAGAATGGTATGGTCAAACTGGTGGTATCTATATAACTAGTTCCCTTTGAGCCACATGGCGATTTTCTCATTCCAAAAGGCTTGGCTTGGGAGCAGCTATGGCAACTGAGAAACTCAAAGACCGAGCCGGAGACCACATAGAAACAGCCACGCTGCCGCCCTTGCTGTGGCTTTCGGACCATGGAATGACCAAATAGGTACGTTCACAAAAATAACTGATTTTCGGTCCACAATTTCATGATCACTTGATAACGTCATGGTTAAAGTATTCTCCATTTTGCGACCTACCCTTAAATGGTGGCACGTCGTGGCAGTGACAATCTGAGTTCGATGTGTTGTTGGAAGGTCCTCTTCGGCTGCTTCAAGCGGAACTTGAAGAACGATGTCAAGGTCTGCTGTCCAGTTTTTGCAATGAGTTGTGGCAGTCTTAGAGGTAATAGTTCACATGTGCTAAGTCTACTCAGTCTTGGATTAGATTGGATTAGATAAAAATTAGATGATTAGTGCATTCGTATACTTTGGGGATCACAATTTGAGCAGCTTTTTTCCATACTTAAACTCTTGCCATCTCCATTTACCATATGACTTCAGGTGGCACAGTTGGTGGGCTATGTCTCTGAACAAGCTGCCTACCATCATGGCGAGACGTCCTTGGTGTTTCGCCCCAGTCATCGGATCATCGAATCATCCATCGGCACTTTGGAAAAAAAACACGGCTGGCCACTGAGTCGGAGACCATTGTGGGCATGGCACAAGACTTTGTGGGCTCCAACAATATCAACTTGTGGGGGAACCCACCAGGGGGGATCCTGGATGGTTCTGGTTGCCGGGATGAGGATCGAGAAATCGAGAACTGACCGGTTGACGGCCTTTTAGGGTTGACTTGCCAGAGCAGGCACAAGTCATGGTAGAAACATGTTGAAAAATCAAGGGTTTTCCAAAGGATCCAGAAACATTCTGAACTCTTCAAGCTAGTCGCCCTAGAAAAAAGGGGCATTGAAGGCAGCTTTGGCTGCCCAGATGATCCATATCTGGTTGGTGGTTTGGAACATGTTTTTTCTATATATTGGGAATAATCATCCCAACTGACGAACTGTCGAATTTTTCAGAGGGGTAGGTCAACCACCAACCAGATATACTTCATCTGGATTGATCTCTACTGATTCATGGGACGGTCTCGATTTGGACCTTAGGCTCATGCCGCAGGGTCAGTTTGGCACCCGACTCCAGGGTGGCAAGGACTGGGACAAGGGGTGAAGAATGTCCAAAGAATGTCACTCCTGGTGTACCCTCTGGTAATTTAACATAGCTATTGAAAATCACCATGCTATTAATGGGAAAATCCACTATAAATAGCCATTTTCAATAGCAAACTGTTAGTTTACCAGAGGGTAAAATTGAGGACTCACTGAACAGTGACATCCTCTGGCATCGCTGTTTTACACCATGATGATGCCATGTAACACCATGGAAATCTGAATGTCTTACGGAAGCGAGATGGGTTTGTCTGAAAATGTTGGGTTAATCTTCCCAATGATAGCTAGCCATTTTTCATATGGATAATGATCAGCAAAACCATTGGGTTTAGGGGTACACGACATTTTCAGACACACCCAGATCTTGGCAATTCACAAGGCTGCCAAATTGGCGAGTTGACATTGAATCTGTGAGACGCCAGGATTCTGCGTCAGCGAGGTACATCTACACCCGTCCCTGCTCTCAGTCTTAGCTGTTTTAGTGCCTAAAAAACCCTCCACTCTTTTCCAGAAACAACCTTAAATCTATGGCTGGTTGGACCCTAGATAATACACATGGTGATTTTCCATAGTTATGTTAGTTTACCAGAGGGTAAATCTATGGCTGGTTGGACCCTGGGTTCCTGAGATGCCGAAAAACCATCCAAAACCATTCCAAAACCATTCCAACTTGGGTCAGCTGCACATGGAAATGCTGCACAAAAAGCCAGCGATTCCGAGGTTTGGCCCCCATCACACGAGCCATTTTTCCGGCAGCTGCCGGGATCTCAATAGAGAATTGCGGAACAGTTACAAGGAAACATTGCTTAAGTGGAACATGAACAGGAGATAACAGCAGCATCTGTGATATGGTTTCAGTTAACTATAAATACCGAAAAAAAATACGAAAAATCTACTGACAACGCTCTCGGTGTTCTGTTCGTTCTGAATCATTTTTTATCATTTTTTAGTCTCAGTGCACCGAGGACGACCACGTCTTGGAGTACCAGAATGAAGATGGCCTTTCCGTGGAGCCCCGTAAGCTTCCCAGCTGGTTGATGTACGTGGCCTGCAGGTGAATCCCTCTGAAAGCAACGTGCCCAAAATCATGCCATATCCATGGTTCATTCCTCAAAGATCTTATAAAGTTGACTGGAATAAGATTGTGAGATTCGAAAGATTGTCAGATGTTCAGTCATATTTTTTGTCACAAAACAAGTTTAAACATGAAACAAAAACAGAAAAAAATCCTCCTGTCAGCTTTTCGTGGAGCAAAAACTGAGGCTGGTATTGCCCCATCCTTCCCATGGTGCTGGTGAACGGCGTGGAGGGCATTGGTTGGGACCTCCCGTTGTGTCACGCGGTGTGTTTTTATGGATTCTGATGCGGTCTGATGCGAAAAAAAGCAGTTAATGAAGATCATCTTTAACGCTCCATGGATCCAAGGAAGATTTTTTCCAGGCAACATGATGAAAGCCATGGAATTTCACCCACAAGCAGGAAAAGCAAGGAAAACCCAGGGTTTTCCTGCTATTTTTTGCTAAAAATAGCTCCTTTTTTTCTGCCAAGGAACTGGCTGGAGCAGCTCTGTGCCCAACTTCAACCCCAGGGACAGTGCAGAAACACTGGGGGGATTTCAAAGTTATAAGGGAATATGGTATATACATGCAGTATATATTCTTTATGAAGAGGTCATACTACAAATACGTTTTTTTGTTTTTTTAACACTTCATAGCTATTTGTTTATACAGAAACATGTGCGTTAACATGTCTGATGACTAAGAAAATTTAAGATGAAACCATGATGAAACCCTGGCGGATATTTCAAGATGAAGATGAAACAAGTCATCGCATTTGTTTGCTTAAATTTCTTATGCTAATGATACTGATGTTGATGTTCAGGTTCTACTTCATAAGTGTCGCATGTTTCTTGCAGCCATGGATCTCCTGGTTGCGAAATCGCAAAGAATGATCTCATACGAGTCTCTGATTCCATGACCAAATGCTAGGGATCTCTTGACAGAGAATCCATCAACCAGACTTGATGTGGGGAATCATACCAAAATTGCTGTATTTCAGGTTGGTGAGCTATGGATGATGATGATGATGATGATGATGATGATGATGGGTCAGACTTTGAAGTACTCGAAATTGGATAGTTCAGAATACGATAAATCCCATGACCGGTACAGAAATGTCGACCCGAAAAACACCAGGACATCATCAGCAACTTGAGGTGCTGCGTGTCTGTGTTCCACTCATCGATGGTGATGTGAAACCATGGGAAAACTATGGGAAAACCATTGAATCATGGCATTTCGTCATCACTGGCATCACTGTTCCTTCAAATTTCAATCATGTTCATATTTGTACCGCTTTTTTTTTCAACTTTTGGGAGCGCGAAACTCAACAGTTCAGTTCAGTTCAGAACGGGTGCCTGGCAGTGGCTTCAGTACCGTGACACGAGGCGATGGTTGAAAGGGAAGCAATTGGAAGATATGACGCCATGGTATGCAGGCGAGGTCACTGTTGGGCTGTTGTTTTTTTCCATGGAAAATATCCCATAGGATCCATGGTGCTGGTATATTCATGCTAACATAAAGGGGGTATATTAATGGGATCCATGTTACCATATATGGCATACATGGATCCTATGGGATGGAAAATATGAATGGAACCTATAGGTTTTGATTGAGTTTTGATCCATCCAATGATCATATGACATTCATTATTACACAAAAAACAAAGACCAGAAGTTCGGACACCAACTTTCGCAACAAAATTCTCCGATTCTGCCGATAGTCGAATCAAGTTGATGCCGTGTTCATCCATTCTATATCATATAATATGCCAAGGCTGCCTGGGTGGGATGGCATTTTCCATGGGCATTTTCTGCCAGGTTTCTGTGGTCGAATTGTGAAATCCAAGGAGGAAGGCAAGTTCGAGGCGACCAAAAACCAGTTGTTCCTTTCGATATTTTTGGGTAACCAAAAGGAAGTTGCGAAGCGGAAAGTAGCAAAATACCGATATTTCATAGAGTTGTTATATGGTTTTATCAGTTCTTATCAGTTCTTCACCCTTCACAGTGTGGTTTCTCTATCTTTTCCTCAGTTTTTCAGTGGTTTTTGCTGCCAGGTGGCCGGCATCATCTCCTATTTGGGGGACAACAAAGCGGAGATTACCGAGCTGCCCGTGAAGCGATGGACGCAGGACGTTTTCCATCGTTTTCCACCAGAGATGGATTGATCATGATTGATCACTGGAGGTAAAACTCTGGAATTTTTACCATCCAAAAATTGGACCATTGAACAATTGAATGGAATTTTACCATCCAAAAATTTAACCATCCAAAAATTTAACCATCAAGAATTGATCAACCATGAATTTCATCTGGGTAAATTTCATCACGACCGAGCCCTGCGACCGAGCCCTGGAAATCATGGTTTAATAAGGGAAATCATCCTCATGGTGGGACGAACATTTCAGCTTAGTGAATTATTCATCAATTTACCATGAATTTCCATGGAAAAACCAGCCATCAATGGAGTAAAGCATCCATTTTGAAGTGCACTTTTTTTTGTATCTTTTAAACTCTGGGTACCAAGCATTTTCGGAAATGCATATTTTATGCACAGCCACATAAGAAATCACCTCTTCTGTTGACGTGATTTTGGCAGACCAGGGATGTTTTTTCTGGTAGAAATGTGTACATTGCAGGCTACATCCATGGAGCTTAAATTAGATCCAAGACAATCCAAAAGGCAATGTTTCATGGTAGAATCATCCCAAGCCAATCCAGGTTCTGGATTTTCAGGTGTGTCTCCGTATGTGTGAAACAATTGGATACAACAAAAAAATAGGGAAAATTGGGCGGCATTTTTGTGTCATGATTTGCTTTGCATTTGAACTTGTCCAAACAAAATTGAAGTACTGCCAGCCCATGTTTCGGCTATGACCTAAAGTTAAGATATCACCATAGCCCACAGCAATAGAAAGTTCATGGTTTCAGCACCAGTGGAAGATGGGATGCCTCTGCCTCTGCCAGGACTACCGGGAATTCCTGGAAGAACATCTTCCAAAGGGCGAGTGGCGCCGGCAAGTCGCTGTCGCTACACAAAAAACACCTGGCTGTGAAAAAAAAATACCCTCTGGTAATTTAACATAGCTATGGAAAATCACCATTTTTAATGGGAAAACTCACTATAAATATGGTAATTTTCAATAGCTATGTAACAAATTACCAGAGGGTAGTGCCACCTATGATGGAGAAAAAACCCTCTGCAGATGGGTGATTTTGCTTCCAGTCATGGTTGATACAGGATGCGGTTGGAGATCCAGGTTTTCCCAAGTGCCAGGAAAAAGAAAGAGGGGAACAAGCTCTTGGAAGATTACCAGGAGTCAAGCGCCAAGATATCCAAGAGAAAAACTTCGTTGGTCAACCTGCCGAAATTTTGCGCCACTACTGCAGCTATGAGTCGTGAAAATCCACAGATGGATTCAGGCACCACAGTGAGAAGACGGTCCATTTCGAGCTGAGACCTTGGCTATTTCAGATCAACTCGAATGCAGATGGGTTTGTCTGAAAATGTCGTGTACCCCGAAAAACCCAATGGTTTTGCTGATCATTATCCCTACTAAATGGCTATAATTGGGGGTATACCCCATTTTCAGACATACCCAAATTGAGGGATAAATTGCTGGCTTTGCTATAGCTGAAAGTCAGTGACAATCCCCACCAATCGGGATAAAAAACCCTCTGGTGGACTAACATAGCGAACTGGAAAATGGCCCAGTCGAAATAGTGGAATCACCCATTGAAAATCGTGGATCTTTCCATCGTTTTTTGGGACTCTTTCCCAGAAACAAAATTTGAGTGAAGCAACTACGAACGCTCAGGCTTTCTTTGAGCGCTGAGGGAAATGCGCAGGCTGAAAAGGACCTAACCGACCAAACCCCCAAACTCGGTGGAGTTGTGCTCTAAAGAATTGCCGATTGCCACCTGTGGGGGAATGAATGGATATGTTTCTGAATATTTCTGATATCAAATCCTGCGACATGTTGGGGTTCAGTCCATGTGTGTCTCGATTTTAAACACTTTCAATCGAATTTGGAAGTTTAAGATGACCTACCCTCTGGTTATGACTAACATGGCTATTGAAAATGGCCCATTTATAGTTGATTTACCCATTAGAAATTGTGATTTTCTATAGTTTTTTGTATGTTTACCAGAGGGTATCCAAAGTTTTAAGATCAGTTTATTACAACTAGGCGGCGTTTCACTGTTGAAAATCCTAGCCAAGTTTGATTTCCGATTTGGTTATGGAAATTCCGAGTCAATTCACAGCGCAACCTTGACAGAAGGACAACCTAGAGAAGGCAAGGGGCAACTCTGGAAACTGTGAGGAACAAATCCGTGTGATACCAATCCATTATGGCAATCGATATTTTATATGGATTCTATGTATATATATATATATGGGAATCTATGGATTACATAGCATGCCAAACCTCAAATGGCAATGAAAATTGTGTGCCAATTTCGATGTCAGATTTCCGTAAACGCTTGTGGAGATGGCAACTTGGGCGATCGCGTTGCGGCGCGACGGCCTTCAGGCCTTCAAGATGCGATCCTCCATCAGTCTCAACAACATGGCAGGGCTCCGGCATGTGGCCATAGATGCCATAGGGCAGTGTCAATATTCAATGGGAGATCTTCAGGATCCAACAGATGGAGGTACGTAAACGTACCATATTTTTCACGCCATATTTGGAATGGGGATGTTCCCTGAAAATTAGGCATGAAAAATAGGCACTTTTTCTATGGAATCGGTACCTCCGTCCTCAATCGGATTCTGAAAATCCCATTGTCAATATGGTTGGATGATGCATTGGATGATTTTTCATGGTGAAGTTTTTCCAGGTGGAAAACATGGAAAACATGGAAAACATCCAGCACTCAGCACCCTTTTTGGCGGTGAAAAATGACTCATGGAGCTTGTTGGAATTATGTTGGAAATAGATTTTTGGGTGGGCTGAATCTCATGAGTCATTGTTGTCAGTCTTCGAGAACCAGCAAGGTGGTTGAGATGGTGGTTGAGATAGACCCTTGTTGTATCCCATTGCTGCCATTAGAGGGATCCATACAGATCCTATGTCCCGCCAGATGCTCTTCAATGCAGATGGAAAGATCAAGAAATACGACCATACCTCAGACATCCTCAGCACTGGGAGACCACTGCAGATGTCTGTCATGACAGAGCAGCCAGGTAGTTACAGGTCGTACCATGAAGTCCAGGTAGGGGGTCACGAAAAATTCACCAAGGACAGTGCTTTAGACATTTTGAGAGAATTCGCAGATGTGCGGCTTTCCATCTATGAAACGCCAATGCCTCAGGTTGCAACATGCATAGAAACCCAATTGGCCATCCAATAGGAACATCATATCATCATTATATCATCGTTTAGATCCCCATTGGGGTTACAATGGTTACACCAGGCGCAAAGCCTATTTGCTGGCACGCCTGACTCGCGAATGTGAGGCCACATGGTTTTTCCATGGTTTTTCTTATCGGGATCTGAGATTCGTTGGAAGTCACTTAAATCGAGGGCTGCCCTATCAATTTCTGCCACGTGATCTTACGTGGCATCCAGGAAGGTCCCCTTAAATTCATAGATGATTTTCCCAGATAGATGAAACATCCATTTATATTCCATTTATAATCAAATATGATGGAATCATTGCTACGTAAGAAATTGATAGAAACCTCCATTTTTATACGGCAGGTGCTGAGTGCCAAAGCGCGCTTCGTCAAGATGGTCATCGAGGGAAAGATTGTGATCCGAAAGAGGCGGAAACTGATCCTTTTCGACAGTGCCTGAAAATGATGATGTTTTGTTGATCGAACAAACCAAGGTGTAGTATTTTGTTCAACGTTCACAGATGTGTATGGGAAACATCTTAGATGTAGATAACTTTGATCAAAGAGTTGGACAACTTGGAAAACTCAACAAAAAAAAACGCTCGAAAAAGGGGCAGATTCTCAGATTGTTTGGCAAAAGATTTTGGCGAAACTTCAGCTGCCATCCAACATTGAACAAAAACTCGTCTTGGAAGATGCACAGCTCCCTGTTCTAAATTTCGCACTTTGATTAGTTGTTCTTCATCTTCCTGCACTAGGAAGATTGTCGACCTGGCACAGGAGCAATGAGGGGATGGAGTGAAGCATTGATGATTTTTAGATGTTTGTTGTTGTATATGTATACAGTGATTAACGGTAAATTTTACAGATTATTCAAGCTTGGATCGAAGCATGGGTGATGATGGATAGTTGACATTTGTTTAAGATATTTTATGAATATCTCATATTTTGTGTTTGCTTTCTACACCTCTGTACGTGCAGATACACCTATTCATGTTTATGTTATGATATAGACTGTAGTAGGAAACATGCGATTTGCTGTATTTGCATTTTACACATCGTAGTTTCATGGTCGGACTTTGCTTCACCATGATTATCCGATCAACCTCCCATTGTTGGCAGTGGATCATCTGTCTCGCGAGGACCTTCGAAAGAACGGCTTCAAAGCCCTTTGGGAGCTCAAAGGTTGGGGGTCCAGAAGCCCAAGAACCCACCACTAGTGCCCTGCGAATCCAAAAAAGGTGGAGTTCCGGAGGATCCAAACACGAATCCAATATGGAGAACTACGAACTATTCTGAAGTCTCAGATTCCCATCGTCACAATTTTGAAGGTGAAGTCTGCTTCACTGCTTGACACAACTTGAATAAGAGTTGTTTGGTATCCCAATTCATCAGATCGTTTTGTTTCCGCATGCTTGCGGAAATGATCATTCGCCAATTTGAGGGGGCCTTCTTTGTGGGTTTGAACCTCCTGTTTGTTCCAAAACCCCAAGAGAGGATAAGTTATAAGAAAGTTCAGCGGCACTCGAGACCTTCTTCACATTTATGAATGCAGACCGTAGACTCCGTAGACCCCATTTAAACCAAGAACTTAGAAATCGGAGTATGAAACTTAAACTTCTCCTCATTTCATGACCCCACCATATCATATTCTTTAATCTCCTCCCAGTGATTTCCCAAGCTTTCAACATATGTTCCCAACCTTGGGCCAGGGGAAAGTGCTGCAGAGACTGAAGAGAAGGGCGAAGACGAGGCACGCTGTCCTGCCAGATGAATGCTATGTATTTGGGAATGGGTTAGTGCAGCTAGGCTCCCAAAAAGATGGGGAAATGGATGCTGACTTTTGGAGCACTTTCCGAACTTTCCCAAAAAAAGTGTACTTGGAACCTGGCTTTGTGTGGAAAAGGGACATCCCTTGAGAAAGAATCCGATATGAACTCCAGCCATCTCCAGCATATCGCATTCAAGTCGCTTTCAAGGCGGTCCCGCATGCCGCAACACCCGTTGTCTCGTGACAGGAGGCAGATGAAGATGATGGCTCTGGTGAGGACCTGCTGAAAGTCCTGGGACATTTTGGGCTCTTTGGGGTGTCTGAAGATGTTCAATGATTTTCATCTTCACAGGAGGGTGATGCACCTGATGCCACAAGGAAAGCCGTCAAGTGCGCCTAGTATTTTTTGCATCCGCTGTGTTTGGTTTCTCTCCAAGTTTCCATAGTCTATGTCTATAGCATTCAAAACCACATAGGCTGATTCTTGGGCCAATCACTGTGAAGAGCTACTCCCATCCATGTCTTGCAACTGGTGCCCGTCTGCCGAGGGATTTCGAGTACCTGGTTGGAATGCCAATCTCAACCTTGACCGCAGAGAAGGTTGCAAAGTTGATGCAAGAGCAAGAAAAGAAGGCAGGGACAGCAGGGACCAAAGGGCAGTGGTTGCTGAAGGGCTTTCCGCAATGCAGGAGCACTGACCTCGAACGTCATGATTCATAATTGTTCTCAAAAATCATCGCAGATTGGACGTGTTTGTCTCCAGTTGAGTCTACTAAGATTCGAAGCCATTGCCGGAGTTCCTGCTCAGAAACCAAGGCGCAAGAGTTGCAGACCTTGAAGCGAAAGAAGCCTTCGGATCTTTGGTTGGAGGCAGCAATTTTCATCCAGCTTCGTCTCAGCTCCAAATCCAAAAAAATCGAAGATGTGCCATGATAATCCATGAGAGTTGACCAAAAAAAAGATGGCCAAGTTCAACATGGACATCCTCAAATCTGGCTATCCACCCGGGTTTTTTGAAATGTGGAGATTCTGGGCCCTCATCCCAGAACCATCAGAACCTCAGCAGATGGAAAATTCCTGTTGAAAGTCGAAGAAAATATGTTCCAATGGCTGATATCGCTGATGGGAGAATGAAAAGGACCGGCCAAAAAAAACATCATTTACCATCATTTACCCATCTTCAGCAAATCCATGGAACTTCAAATACACTTGGATCATCTTGGATCTGCTATGATCAATGCCTCGAGACAGAATATCTATGTCTACCAATATCATCCAGGGATCAATCAGAAGTTGGTAGATTCCTCTGCTATCGCAGGATCTGGAGGTTCTGGAAACAGCTCTGAACGAGCGAGATGCTGCCAGCGCCTCAATGGATGTCTTGGGGGGGTCCACTTTAGCCAGCAATTCACGGATCGTTCATGTCTATGCCTCAAGAGATCAATTGATATCAAGAAAGATCATAACAATAAATATTTATATCTTTCATGTATAGAAACATATTCATTGCAAAGAATTCGCACTTTGCTTGCCGCTTTGGTTGGGGTGATCATGCATGTCTTTTTCCTTAACACTTCGCACCGGTTGCATCGAAGGCCGCACTGCAGGAAGAAGAGAAAGAGCAGGCCTGTCAAGATCATGGGGCAAGAACCTCCGAAGTCTCTGTGCAATGTAGCGTCATTTCTTCCGAAAACATTTGTTGTTACCCTCTGGTAATTTAACATAGCTACTGAAAATGGACATTTATAGTTGATGTACCCACTAAAAATGGTGATTTTCAACAGCTATGTTAGTTTACCAGAGGGTACTTCCACGAACCAAACGACGTTAACATTTCGAAGAAATGGGAAGTGCGGCTCATCGTCACCCTCATCCTTCCGGCGCCGAGGCGAAAATTCAGAAGGCCAAATCAAAGGCCAGCGCAGGCGAGGGAAATTCGATGCGTTCAATCACAGGATTTCGGGATATTTTGGGTGAAGCACTAAACAAACTTACCCTGATCCATCTATGGTTCCATAGGTTCCAACATTTACCCTATACATCACCCAGTATCACCCATGCATCACCCAAATGTGGAGAAATAATGATAACTATGCCATAGATGGAGCGCGTCTGTAATTTCGCTCCCAGGACGTCGCAGCGTGAAGCGAAGCGCTTCTGGACCCCCAGCGGCTTGACAAAAGGCCTAGGTGGTCCCAACAGAACTCAGCAACCATCAGAAGTTGGGTTTTATTCTTGGGGTATTAGTGTGGATTAGTACATTTTATTACGTTATCAATCTTCATCAATCTTTATCAATCTTTATCATCCACCACCATCCACTTCTATATCCACCTAATTACGCCAAGTAATTATCATGCTTGACATAAAAACTGATAAGTCGACTGTAAGAACTGATCAGTGCGGCTTTATCTCCAAATATAGGCTGGGTACATGGAAAAACAGGATTCGGCCATTGAGAATGGATAGGCTGTGCTACCGCTAACTCACCTTTTGAGTTTCAGCTCGAACAACTTGTAGACCTGGTGTTCCAAGCCACCAAAAAATCACCAAAAGTTTCAGAAATTTGAAATGCAAAAATCGAGAAAATCTCAGATATTATATCAGATACAGATATATTTTGATACATTGATACAGATATGTTTTTCCATTGAGCAACCCAACTGAATTTGGGGGCTTCAAGGTTCTAGGTCACCATCAAGATCACCCCAAGGCGCCCAAAAGTGAAGTCAAGCCGAAGGCAGCCAAGGAAAGCCGCTCCCAGAGTGTAGGCGCCATGCTGCTGTGCTGGATGGATGATCAAATCCTGGAGAATCCTGAAACCACTTTGATTCTAATGATGTCTAAGGATGGATGATTCTCCAAACGAATTTGGGTGGAGCTTTCGTCTTTTTTTTTGTCCCTCGAAACTCTCCACTTTACTGGGGTGGAGAATAGTATAATTATATCATATAATAGCAAATGTCACTTCGAAGACGGAATCGCTTCGTCGAACGCTCAGAGCTTCGGAACGGCCATGAATTTACCATCCAATCCATAGATCCTGGAAAGTTTCGCATTGAGTTCAGGGACTGCATTGCCAATGAAAAAGAAACCCACCCGGAAATTGTCTCGAGTTCAGAATTGGTCGTTTTCTATCGCTTCTGCACCGGCATTCACAAGAGGCAGACGTGGCATGAAGCGGAATGCTTCTGGACCTTTGGAGGTTTGTGGCCGAGATATGTCGATGTTTTCTCATGTTTTCACCTTACCATCCGCTAGGGCTGATTCACTTAAATTCCACGGCAAAAAACACTGATGGAGTCAGGCAAAATGATTTCCACAGAATTGGCATGGCATTTGCAGCAGCAAAATCCCAACGGTACATTTCTCGACTGAGGCCGCGTGATGCAAGCGCAATTTGACAGCTGAAAATTCAAGAGATAGAATTCAGACGTGCCGGCAGGGCTTGTGATGGGTGTTGGTACAGAGCCATGCCAAATTCAAGGTCGCACAGTCTGGGAGAATTTTTATGCAAAACAGCTGCTGTCCGTGCTTTGAAGTACAACTTGATAGGAAGCAAAATCTAACATTTAACATGCATGTCTGCAATGTATGTAGGCGTCAGCCAGGAATGACATGCGGGGTTGTCCCCCAAAATTGTCCTTGAATCGGCTGTTTGAATCCACACTTTTTCAGCATCAAATTTGGTGCAAAGTTGCCACTGGGTACTTGCTTCCCAATGTGGGGGCACTCAGAAAACTGGAGAGGATGCGGTGGTCCTGACTTGCTGTATGGGCCAAATTGGGGGCTCCTAATATACGTATGGTAGCTGCCTTGGATACAAAATATATCAAACTATGAAAGTCTGGGGTTAGTAAGTCCTTTTTTTGACCCGCTGTCATCTTGGGGTCTAATTGCTCACAACTGTAAGGTCAACTTAGAGATTGCCAAGCTTTGAGAGCAAGTGCATGTGTTGAACCATCAACTATCAACAATTATTTTTGCGCCACTTGATTCCAGGGGATTGGCCTCCGCTTGGAGTTTGGCCTCTTGCCAGTTGCCCAGGCTGGTTAGGGAACGTTAGGGATATGAACAAAGCGCGATTCCACAACTACGTTCTCACGATTCCAGAACCAAAACCAAAGGGATATGGGGATGGCTAAAATCCGAGACATGCATAATATTGCTCAATGATGGTTGATAATGGGTTGTTTCTGTCAATCATGATAATAAGGACTATACTGGTCATTAATCACCGTACTTGGGCAGATGAACAAGTTGAACATTGAGTTATACCTACACAGTGACCAACTAAGCTGATGCATTTTGATCCAATGTCACTGTCTTCACTCCATCAACATGTCCAAAACTGATTCAATTCTCCAGATTTGGATTGAGGCAAGTATGGTGGCTGTGAGTTTCGCAGCATACGCACACAGAAAGTGAAGACTGGGATGGGTTCAAAGTGTAGCAGCTTGTAGCCAGCTGCAAAAAAAGTGCCGCTAAGATCTACTGAAATCCTATCTCAGCCATTTCTTTCTTGGGCCACTTCTTCTCTGGTGCTCTTTGGGTCACTACTTCTCTGGGTTGCTTCTTTTTCGAAGCCAACGCTGCCCCTACCAGTTTTTTTCAGAGTTTTCATTGCCAGATAAGACGAGACCCGCACCATATCCAGACCTGCCCTGCACGTAGTTTTCCCAGGACCCCTGCAACTTATTTGAAGGTTTGATATTAAGTGGGGCCGGCATTGCATTCCCACCTCAGAACAGAGGATTCACGCGACAACAGAGAAGAAAAAATATGTGGATTTGTCAAAAGCCAATGGAAAGAAGTCCAGCCATCTTTTCCTGCAGAAGAGTGTGATGTCATGTCTTTCAAGTTTGCCCATCGCTTTCTGCACATGCGGCGACTTGCCTGCCCTGTCAGAGACTGACAATCCAGGGCCAAAAAAGTGCAGTTTCTTGCAGCGTGGAAATGTGATGCAGAGACTCCAGGGACCATTACCATATGTTGAGCCATGTTGTCTTCGTTTTGTCCACCCTGCCCTGACGCCGCCATTGGCTCGATAGTTTTGACAAGGAAGGCTCAGGGCCATTGACAGGGCGCAGGCATCAACTCAGCAAGTTTGACTTGATCCGAGATCAACATGGTCTAGCTGATAATGCCTTCGTTGATCAACATGGCGAAACAGGTGAACCCTCCTTGCTAGATTTGCTAGGCAAGGCAAACAGTTTCAGTAGGCAGGGCGTGGCCATGGCCCAAAGGCGTCCTGCCCTTTCAACGGCATGAGGTCATGGGCAATTCTTCTTCTGCCGCTTTGCTCCTACAGCTGGTGGTGCGAGACCAGTAACCGCACTGGCTGTCGTGGACAGCTGCGGCATTTCGTCCGGGACGCATCCGTTTCCAATCCCTTCTTGGCATATACTGACATAAAAACATCACCCATCGATGATCCTATTGTGGTGGACTGGGATCTTGATGGTGTTTTAGAAGTGATCTTGAGGACCGAGAAAGGACTTCTGCTATTCGACTTCAAACAAGGAAATCATTTCGTGCAAATGGAGCCAAGTGGATTTGAAAGCATTCCTCCTTTGAAGGAATATTGCAGGCCAGCAGTGGTGGATTGGAACCAAGATGAGAAGCCTGATTTGGTCATAGGAGCGAAGGACTGGCTTCCCAGAACTTCAGTCTGCCTTACTGGTTATCTTCCCAAAATGAGGTCTAGTATCATCAGTATCAAGAAACAAGTAGACTGTTCGGACTATTGATGTTCCAGCAAAGGGTCAGGATGTAATTCTGTATTTGATTGCTGGTTGGAAACATTGTGTTATTTTCCATCCATGTCTATCCCTGGGCCCCTGTTGACATATATTCATGGCCCAACCAGGAGGGGATCCAGTACTACGAAAGGATTTTTGGCGGAGCACTCCAGCAGAGAACCGGAGAAGACAACCCCTTTCGACACATCAAAACGAAAGGAGACTTTTGTTCCGACCTGTCTTTCGCTGATTGGGACGGTGATGGTGATTGGGATCTTTTGGTTTCGGATCTGTTTCTGCCAATGCAATACTTTGAGAACGATGGCGATGGCAGACTATCGCCTGTCGATGAAGAGAGGAACCCCTTTCGGCACATTCTCCAAAACACCACCGGAAGAAGGCCTTTGATGGTGGATTGGAATGGCGATAAACGGATGGATTTGTTGCTCCTGCCAAAGATCTGGAACAGACTTGAACACGCCGACAACTTCATTGGTCACAAGGACAAGTTTTGTTTCGCCCCTGGAATCGGTTTTTGGCAGTGTTTGTTTTCCCGAAGATACCTGACGATCTGAGGGTTGTGTAATTTTTCTGGCAGTGCTGTAACAACTAGATGGCCCCAAGTACATTAAACAAAGACGTTTCAAGTTAATATTGGTAGACAATTAGAGACTTGGTGCCGTATTGAAAATGAAAAAGGAAACCCCCCTTCTTTGCCTCAAGTGGCCATGTTTCTGCGCATTGATCATGCAGACAACAGAGGTAGACTTGTATGAGCAATCGGATTCCGGAGAGCTTTTACTGAGTTCTGATCCTCTTCTTCGCAACAAGGGCTGCAGCAATTTCACTGGCTCTGGTGTATCTCTGGCCGACCTGGACCATGATGGAGATCTGGATGTGGTTTTTGGTGCGTTTGGAGCACCATTGCATGTCTTTGAACGCACCCCAAGTGGATGGCGTGCGCCAAGCGCTGTCAATTCCAGCTCAATTCCGCTTGATATGATTGAGCTTGACATTGATTCCTCAGGTGAAAACTACTTGCACCCAAGCCTTGTTGACTGGGACTTGGACGGTGACCTCGATTTGGCTCTGCTTCATGACAGTCCATTATCTCAAAGGCACCGCTACTTTGAGCATCAATCAGACGGCACTGTCAAGGAGATCAATAGCACAACCTTGTCATCTTCGACAAGTCTCGTTTCCTGCCCGATCGATTGGACGGTTCAGGTCAGCTTTACTGACTTCGACCGTGATGGAAAGAAGGATCTAATCGGCTTTCACTCAACTGGCATTGTGCTCATTTGCAAGCAAACCTCTTCAGGGTTTGACTTGGTGCCGGCTGATATGAATCCTTTCTACTCGGGACCAAAAAGGTCTGAATGCTTTTTGAACAGCAGCGACCTTTGCCCTTGGGACAACGAGTTTTCGTTTGGCCGATTTCATTGGGGCGGATTTCCTTCTTTCGTGGATTGGGATTCGGATGGAGACACGGACATGCTCAGAATTAATGGCCTCAACCAGGCGGGGCTGCAGATCATGTCATCGCTGTATACCATTATTGGGTATGGATCAATACCTATTAATACCATTTTTAGGGGAATGAACATCCATTTACCAGCTATTTTGATGTTCACCAGGGGTACAAGGTTTTGACACACTGCCTTATGCTACAACATGAGACCCCGCGAAAGTTTTTGTCTGAGCTCGCGAAAGTTTTAGTTTTGCGAAAGATTTGGCGAAAGATTTCAACATGAGCTCGCCAAAGATAAACGTGGGGTTCGCGAAAGATTTGCGACAGTCATTTTTTTCGCGGAGAATTGCCGTTTGCCGATAAAGGAATTTAGAACAACCTCCATATTATATATATATACATATACATATATATATATGCAGTATTATATATATAATGTAATTTTATACTACATTGTGTGTGTATCTGTATAGAGTGCATGTCTCTATGTGTGCGTGTTAATATTTGAGTATCTAGCCCAGGTTTTCAATCTGTGATTTGATGCGAGACAGCTTTTGGGATTGCGACATCAATGCGCAGCAAATTCCTTTTCAGCTTTGCATAGGCCAGCTTGTATCATGAGTCAGCTGGGAACTGGCGCGCTATATTTGTTTCGGCTTCACTCAAGAGCTATTCAGGGCATCATTGATTGATGTTTCTTGCACAGGTCTACTTGTATGAGCAGTTGCCCAACTTCACGTTTCTTCCGCAACCCCTGCCCGTTCCTGCAGCCCGCGACTATACAGCGGCAGATTTCGATGGAGACGGGGATGTTGACATCATGATCTCTGTACCCAATTCAGACCAGTTTCTCTATTTCGAACGGCGAGGCGATGGAAGGCTTGAACGGCATTTTGGCACTGACAACCCGTTCAATGCTGTTGGCAAGGCAGCTCACAGCGAGGTCTTTGGTAAGTTGGGAAAGGCACAACCGCGGGCACGCAGCACTTTGGGTGATTAGGATGGAGATGGTGAAGCAGACCTCATAGTGGTTGACGAGTCGAAAGTGACCTTGTGGATCAACCGGTTGACAGAGACATTTGTGGAAGTTGCTGGAAAGGAAAACCCATTTGGGCAGCTTGGCTTTTCAGATCCAACAACTATAAGCTTGGTGAATGTGTCTGAAAGTGGGATATTGGACATAGTGGCTCCGCGTCTCCTTGGACCCCTGTCTTCCAGAAATGGCAGCTTCGTATACTTCCGACACCACTTGAGTGGAGACCTTGTCGAGCAGCATGGTGCCGAGAACCCCTTTCAGGGCCTGGATTTCCCCGACTATTACAAAGAGATGATAAGTATGGACAGGACATTTGTCGTTGACTTTGATGCAGATGGTGACTTGGACATCATTAGCCAAGTTTACCAGAAGCCGATGGATGGGACACAGGCGAGTGACAGACTCATGATGCCCATGGAGCTTGCCTACCGACGGAATGATGAGGGCCGCTTCAAAGACATCAGCCCTGAGGATCCGGCATATCCCTTTCGTGGAATCGAGTGTAGCCGACATTCCCACTGGACCTTCGCGGATTGGGATCATGATGGTGACCTCGATTTCATACAAACATTTCTGCCATTTAGATCAATCAAGATCGTCGAACAGCAAGTGCAAGTGATCCTTGAGATGAAACGGAATGGAACCCACCAAGCTGCTATCAATGCCTGGATGGAGGATGCCATGGCGGTCAAAATGCGGTTCTTTCGGCAGGACAGAGCTGGGCCTCATGGATCAAACATCACTTTCTCAGAGCTCACGGGGCCTGCGAACCCTTTCCGTCATATCAATGGACTGGGAATCGACTTTGCTTCTCCGGCTGTGGTCGATCTAAATCACGATGGTGAATGGGACTTGGTCGTGGCGAACAAGAAGGGCAACTTGGCAGCATCCGATTGAAAAAGTATTGAATTTTCAACTAATCTGTAAGAAGAGCGCGTTGTGATTCAACATCATCGAATCATCTTAACGCTTTCTCCTCAAGTAGCCTCCTTGGTGCTGAGGTTTGAAGTACTTCGAGCAGCTCAATGGTACCTTTCAGCGGTCAGTGGCCAGTCCTTTCCGTGACATCTCCATCTACATGGGTCAGTTTGCCCTCTCTCCGGTGCCCATTTTTGCAGATTGGGACGGGGACGGATCCACGGACTTAGTGCTTACTGGAACCGACAAGGTTCAATATTTCCAGCGCGGTGTTTGCACACCATCCTCTCCATACTGCCAACAGGGAACCTGCAGCAAGCAAACGTCACAGTGTGACTGCATTCCCGGGACAGAAGGCCCAGACTGCAGTCTTTGCGGTGAATTCCATGTCCGCAATGAGGGTACTGGTACTTGCCGGAAATGCCCTGGCTATGACTCACTGGCAGGGACTTGCAGCCGTCGAGGCCGCTGGGGAAAACCTGGCATCATACGCAACTGGACGTTGCTAAACGTAAAGGCCGCATGCACGGAAGAATTGAGTCACGGAAGTATAAGGAGCTGTGCAGAGAAGAAGTGCCTCACAGAAGAAGTAACTTGGAAAAGATCTGCACTCATTCCTTCCTTCCTTCACCCCTTCACTCCTTCACTCCCCCGCTCCTTCACTCCTTCATTTCTTCATTCCTTCGTCCGTTCATCGATTCATCCACTCATCCATTCACCCATGCATCCATTCATCCGTTTGTTCGTTCGTTCACCCAATCATGCATGCATTCAGTCATTCCCTGTTCATTCATTCAATCATGCATGAGTTCATTCATGCATTCACTGATTCATTCCTTGATTTTTCATTGTATCCATGCGTGATCATTCTTCATTCGATCATTGACGATTCGACGCTCGTTTGATTTCATGGCGATTCGCGTCATTCGATTTCATCTCATCGATGATTCATGTCACTCATTGATGCATCTCACTCCGGCGACTCATCCAGTGATTTGTGCGTTCCCAGTGATTTCCTCTGGCCGCTGCTCTATCCAAAATTCCGCCCTGGCATGGCCAAGCGCTATTGGAATTCCTTACTGAGTTTGGCGCTGCCACTTGCTTCCCTTGATTTGGGCCCTGGTCATTTATGCTCCAAGTCGTTTCGTTTCTTCACCACGGAATTAAATCTCCCCAAAAGAATCCGTATTGCTGCTTTTTACCGCGCCTGCCAGGTGAGGGTCTCTAGATTTTATCAGAGTTGCTTCTGCCTTCTCCTTCTCCTCCTTCTTCTCCTCCATCTTCTCAACCGCGAGCGCCAAGAGCTCAGTGGGCACTGCCGGGCTTCAGCTAGATTCCAGAGAGAATGTCAGATGGAATGCCAGAAAGAACGTCAGAAATGTCAAAGAAATTGTCAGAATAGATGCCAGATGGAATGCCAGGTAGGATGTCACAGTATATGCCAGAAAAAGGACCGGATAACCCCACAAGACAACTTCTGCCAATAAGGAAAGACAAAGGAGGTGGTGGAGGACCGAGAAGTAAAACAAAGTTGTGTGTGACAAAGTTGTATGTGAAAGATGTTGTGTGACAAAGACAGATGGCGTGTGTGACAAAGATGTGTGTGACAAAGTTGTGTGTGACAGATGGTGTGTCAAAGATGGTGGGTGACAAAGTTGTGTGTGAAAGATGATGTGGTGAAAGATGGTGTGTGACAAAGTGGTGTGTGAAGGATGGTGTGGTGAAAGATGGCGTGTGACAAAGTGGTGTGTGACAAAGTTGTGTGTGAAAGATGGTGTGAGACAAAAGTGGTGCGTGAAAGATGGTGTGTGACATAGTGGTGTGAAAGATGGTGTGTGACAAAGTTGTGTGTGAAAGATGGTGTGTGAAAGATGGTGTGTGTCTGTGACAAAGATGGTGTGTGAAAGAGGGTGTGTCAAAGATGGTGTGTGACAAAGCCATGTGTGAAAGATGGTAGGAGTTGTGTGTGACAGATGGTGTGACAAAGATGGCGGGTGACAATGTGGTGCCGCGGCGTCACCGGCGGCCAACGGCGACCAAGCGCGCCACGCAGTGCCATAAGTGCCACGCCTGCCACGCAAACGAAGGTGGATGTCACCAAGTGCCACACCTGCCACGCAAAACGAAGATAGATGTCGCCAAGTGCCACGCCTGCCGCCCAAAGTACCGCGGCGTCACCGGCGACCAACGGCGACCAAGCGCGCCACACAGTGCCATCAGTGCCACGCTTGCCACGGAAAACCAAGGTGAATGTGAGATGGTGCTACTCCTGCCACGTGAAACGAAGGTGGATGTCACCTTGTGCCACGCCTGCCACGCAAAGTGTGTGAGAAAGTTGTGTGTGAAAGATGGTATGTGACAAAGATGGGTGTGAAAGATAGTGCGTGACAAAGATGGATGTGAAAGATGGTGTGTGACAAAGTTGTGTGTGAAAGATGGTATGTGACAAAAATGGTATGTGACAGATACTGTGTGAAAGATGGTGTGTCAGAAAGTTGTATGTGAAAGATGGTATGTGACAAAGATGGTGTGTGACAAAGATGGTGCGTGACAGGCGGGAGGCGGGAGGCGGGAGGCGGGAGGGAGGCGACCCGGGATACAGAATCAAAAACAAGAACCCCACACAAAGTTGTGGGGAAAAATCAGATAGAATGCCAGAATAGATTTGCCATATGTACTTTCAGATGGTATGTCAGAAACTTTGTCAGAATAGTGCTTCAGCGTGGGGATCGCTCGAAGAAAGAAATTTCCCAAGTTCTCCAATGAACATGGCGATCATTGTTTTTTGGCGAAAATATTGTGTCAACAATTTTAATGTACCCCGCCCTCCACTACTCTCTAGCCCAGGATATTCCCCCTGCGTTTGCAAGCCTTCTCCCCACTGGTGTTTTCCACGTTCTTCACCCGGTCAATTTGATGGCTTTCATTTTCGGAAAACCACAATGCGCTGATTGAGTGGAAGTTTTATGTTCACGCCAGTGTATTTTGCTACTTCATGTGGCAACCCCAGTTGCCAACCATGCTGGCAGTACACCACACATAACCATGCTCCCAGGTCAGGAGGTGCGATGCAGTGTTTGAACTGGTAGATCTTTGGCATATGGTAATCCCAGCCGTGCAACACACAAAAGGAAACTGCATTTTTAGCGTTTCCAAATTGGAAGGCCGAAATTCTTCATGTTTCACGATGAAAATCATAATGGTAAGGTGCCCCACTCTTCAAAACACCAGTCTGGCCTATTTTGAAACCGCCTCAAGAACCAAAGTGTTTGACACAACAGCGACACACCGCCACATCCCCACACAACAATGCCGCCCGCGATGTTGAAAGTTACTCAGGTGATCAAATTTGAAGATCGTTTTATTGGTTTCATTGACCCCTTTCAGGTGTTTGCGAAGATGACGTGGATGCCAGAGCCAAGCAGTCGGCCTCGGGTTCCACAGCAATTTCCGCAACGGGCAGCGGCAGTTGCACGTGCTCAGAACCATTCTACGGGAAAGGCTGTGAACATGGCGGCTGTCCACCAGGACAACGCTTGGACCGAGACGCAGAGGTCGACAATCGCACTGAGAAGTATCCAAAGTGGGAGGCGTGTGTCCCTTGCCAGTCAGGAAAATTCAAAAATTATTCTGGGACCGAAGATTGTTCAACTTGTCCTGGTGGCTACGTCCCGGTCAATGGCACCAGCTGTTTTCCATGTGAAAATGGAACGTTTCCATCACCAGATCACAACAACGAAATTTGTGTGTCCTGCGTGACTGGCTCCGTGGCCATTGCCGGAAGTCCATTGTGCACAGCATGTGAAGCTGGTTTTGAGCCAAATGAAGACAAGAGTCTTTGCATTCCATGCCCTTCTGGCTGGTATGCAGGGTGGGGGTTGTCAAAATGACAAGGAAGTTCAGAAGTTGTTGCAGCTACTGTAGGTGAGCTACAACCTTGCCACATCAGTTCCATAGCTGAGGGCCACCCAAATCCAACAAGTTTATATCAGTTTGATGCGTTTCAGGGAAAATCATGTTTTCAGGCATTTGATTTTTGAAAACATCACACATCATAGCGATTTCGACCCTGCGAGGCCCCGCTCCGCTAAGTGCAATCCATGCGGGGAAGGTTCCGTTCCAGAACCGAGAAAGAGTAGCTGTAAGATGTGCACTGGACAGATGTATGCACAGCCTGGTGATGAGGTTTGCCGAAAGTGTACTTTCCCATCAATGATTTTGGGAGAGGACAACCGGTGCACACCGCTGTATACAGCACTCTTTTTGCTGGCGTTCTTCCTGCTGCTGTTCTTCGTGTTGGCTGTCTTCGGCAGGATGCGCCTTCACTGTCTGAAGAGGCATCTGAACAAGTTGGTTGCAGGAAAAGACTGGGAAGAACTACATTCCACGCAGGCCACTTTATTCGAATTTGGCCTGTGGAAGCACCAAGCTTGCAAAGAGGTATCAGTTTGCAAGCAAAAAGTTAAGTCACAGTCCTTTCAGCTTGGCATTTCTTTGCAATACGTCTTTGAACGGCTAGAGGATGTCTACAAGGACATTGCACAAAAAGCTGAGTGGCGTCTTGACGCATGGGGTCCAGTGACCAACAGCGGCTACTTGGTGAAGGCCCGCAATTGCGGACTTCAACTTCTGGACGCCGTTGCTGCTTGGGATGCGCTGCCAACATGCGAGTATCCTAAAAATCCAAATTTCCACCAGGTGGCAGGGCTGTTGGCATATGGTCCTTTGGCTTTGGGAAAGCATCTGTGTTGCCCACGCGATGGCCAGCCAGACTGCAGTATTGTGGATGCATTACAGGCAGAATCCAGCAGTGCAAAAGCAACCTGGTTCCTTTCCTGGGTCTGGGGCTACAGTTTTTCAACCGTCTACAAGGCGCGGCTGTGGGGATGTAGGTGTCCCAAGCGGTGTCTCCCATATTGCTTTGAATCTTAAGGGCTGGGGAGTTTGGTATCAGTCCTCCATCCAACAAGATGTTTTTCAAGTGAAATCTATCAAGCGAATTACAAAGTCTTCGAGTCATGAGCCAACTAAAGCTGAAGGCTCAAGCATTCAGAAACATTAAGATCTTGGGAAGGAGCTGCTACTTAGAATGCAAAGGCAAGACAAACCATTTGTTAGCATGCGGAGAGTGAGACCATTGCGAATCTGCCAGCGAAAGTGGCAGGGATGCTTGATTGACAAGCCTGAATTCCACCTCCACGTTTTACCTTACCCGGAGAATGTACGTAGTCGCAACCGTAGCAAGATCACACGCGATAACGCAATGCAATGCATGCGCCTTGTTCAACAGTTGCTTTCTTCCTTCATGCACCGCATTTGGCAGGCCTTGGCCAGATGGTGGGAGAGACACAGGATCATATCGGGCGCAAGTTTGGAGGATGGTATCTACATGTGGTGGTGCGTGTTTGTGAACAACCAGTTCAGAATGCTGGAAGCAGGTCTAGTGGAAGAGCCTGGCGATTTGTTTGATGTCTTTGGCCAGCAGCTGGAGGGCATTGGCAAGATGCTCATGTGTTTGGACAGCATGAGTTCGGGCCAATATACATCGAGAATTTGGTGCATTTTTGAAGTTTTTGTGGCCTGTCAAAGGCCGGTCTCAGGGCATACATGGCGAATACATGGGCATATGTTCTGTGAATTGCGTTGCTTGTTTCATTGCTCCACACATTTCCAAAAGTTGACGTTTTTCGGGTTGAACTCTGTGTGAAAATTTTGTGAGGAGCATTCCGACCACGGTAATACTCCCAGAGCTGGAGGTAGGTGCTGTTGCATCCGTGAAGGACAGGGACAGCCGGCTGTTCTGATTTTGCTGCACTCGCTACCATCTTTTGAAGGGCAGGGTTCCTGTGAGTGAAACGGCATGACTCAAACATTTGCCAAACAGGTCATACACAAACTGTGATCAGATAGCCACTCAACAGTAATTTCTCACGTGGTTTTGGATCACCACAAAGGCATAGTTCTGATTTATTTTGGCGCGTTTGATGAAAGATTTTGAAGGACTTGACTCGAGAATGCAAAGTCGATGCTGAGCAGGCCATTTTTCTCTGCTCCCATTGCTCCCTCCAGCCCTGAGTTCCTGTATTCAAAAGCCTGGATTTCAATATTTTATAGTTTGGTTATGTATTATCTCTGGCGTCACGTGGTTCAACCATTTTTTCAGTCATTAGTCATTGCGCCTAGAAATGTCCATTGCCCAGCCGCCACTTTACAGGCTAAAGCCTCAGTCCAAAAAGATGCGGATGCAATCAAAAAGCACATCAAGGAGAAACACCAGTCCTTCGAGTATGTGAACCGGACTGTTGAGCACGCGCTTTGGTGTGAAGTCATCGAATATTTGGAGCGCAGCGAAAGCGCTCAACCAAGCCATGAGAGCACATCGACTGGGCCAGCTACAACGCTGACAGAGTCTGACGTGTCCATGGAAAAGTCGGAGATGCCATCAGCCCACGCTGGAAAGTGCATTCTTCAGTGAAATTTCGATAGTTCTTCAAGATGCAGTTTTGACAGGCTCGGTTTTGATGATATTTACCTTCTGGGAGTCAAGCATGCCAACCGAAAACGCCCCATTTGTAGATTGGCTTTGACCCATTTTGCCGGATGGTACTCCATTTTAGTTTCGCCTTGGTCATTTTCCAAAGGGCATCCAACCGCCCTTCTCCAAGGCTGTTTAGTTTTTCACGGGGCCCGGCCGCGCGAAGCGGGAAAACCACAACGAGAGCGGAATGAGAAAAGAAACAAAAGGATCTTCCAGGCAAATGACTTGATCTTGTGACCCATTGCACCAAATTTGTATGAGTTTCGCTCGGGTTCTTCATGCATAAAGTTGCGCCAGACTTTGCGAGTGAAAACACACAAGCCTTTGGGTTCAAGATATGGAAAGAAAGTTAACATGTCGTCAGTATTACATTCCAAACAAGCGAGTCCATTTTCTCAACACATGTGGCTGAAATTGGTTCATTGCCAGTTCGACTTTCGCATGTTGTTTTCAACTCAACACCCACTGTTTATCGCAAGATGCTGTTAAGTGTTGACTTTTTTGCTAGGCTACACTGTTCATGACAGAACAGGGTTGAAATTTCCCATGTCAGCGCGGCGCAGCTGAATATTGGGCAATGTGTTCATCTCTGATTTTTGGAAACAACATGTGTTAGTTGCACGATGGACATTACAAGTGACTTGGGTTTGCCCAGAAATTGAGTATACCGCATAGTACACCCCAAATTTGCAATGTTTTCATATCATGGGAAAAGTGACTTTGTGATTTGTTATCCACTGGGGTGCATGGTTTTCCTCAATTTTTTGGGGTGCCAACTTACAATTTTAGATACCTTTCAAGTGCGCAACTGCCACTGCTTGGTGAGGTCTGCTACCTCCAATGGTGATCGACGGGCTTTCGGAGGCCTATCACGGCTAGAGCCAATGCGTTTCTCAGACGTTTAAGGAAGATGCTCTGCAGAAGCTGTGCGCCTGGCCAGGATATCCAAATGCTGGGTACCCGACTGCCCAGCCGTTGTCAACGGCAGCAGGAACTTCTGCCTATGCTGCTCCAGTCAGTGCGAGGTCGGACATTGCTGAAGTTCCGCTAAGTGCTAGATGATTATAGGGCCTTTTCTTCAGAATTTTACAGTGACACATTCTCTCCCATTATGGGAATCCTTAAATACCATCCAGTGACAGATGCCATTTCAACATGCGCATCGCACAATTAGAGTGTACCAAAAATGCCTGGTTGGGGGCTGCCAGGAATGTGGTAAAGACATGTTAAGGCTCCTTTCTTAGCTGCTAACTTCCACCATAGATTTTCCGAAATCATCCAAAATCGATATTTCGTTTGGCTGCAGGTTGGTCAATGCACCAATGCCTTCAGGCAGGCCCTGGCCACAGACATCAGACTGTTGAAACGGCATCCGACCCAATCATTTATGATCTCCAAGATAAACCAGTAGTGTATAGGGGGTTCAGCATCACGAAGTGAGTGAGAGACGATGTGTTGGGCCGGGCCCTCACTGTAATGTTCTATCTTGTTGGGCACAATTTGGGCACAGAAACCATGGAAAAATAGATCATTATCTCCTGCCATTGGCTTTACCATCGTGCGCAAATTCAGTCAGGTGAGCGATTGCCGGATCCAGGTGAGCAAGCCAGTCTGAGTCAGAACCTGAAACCGCGAAACCAGATTTTCAGCATGGAAAGATGGGGAGATGGTGAACAAATATGGAAGGTTTGAGGGTTCACCCCAAGATTCGAATGTAAATTCCGGTGCTTGGTCCAAACTTGATGGTCCAAGTCAAAAATTGAGAAGCAACAAATCACCCAGAACAATGTGCCAAATGATCATTTTCCACATCCATGCTTAAACTTCAGTTGAAGTTCTCTATCACCAGAAAACAAAAACATATGGATTTTCCAACGCTTCCAAAGGTGAACCAGCGAACCAGAAAAGATCCCTTCATGGATTTTTCGGTGATACATCCCCCCCTTTCCCAACCAGATCCGCTCCAAGGCGCAAGCGTCAGCTCCACTGGGGGCCCGGTCCTTCGCAAGAGGCTCTTCGATCAGAACGTGTCGGACCGCATCCACGCAGTGGTGTTGCAAAACATACAGGGAAGCGTTGCAATCCACAGGGGGTTGACATAGTAAGAATATATGTCTCACATATTTTCAGGTTGTATAATGTCAACCCCGGATTAATAAACCAGGGTTTATTAATTAGGGGGGTGTTCCTCCAATAGTCACAATATGATACTTAAATGGTACCTTCCCAATTAAACAGTCTATGTGTTTATTAATCCAGGGTTGACATTAATGAACATGTATACACTAATTACATTTAATTATCAATATTATGTTGCATCCAGTAGGAATGTATTGAGATATAATATAGCCGTGTACAGAAAGAAGGCAATTGACTAGCTACAAGAGCGATTGGACCATCAAGAATAGGTTTTTGATGAAAAAAAGGAATGTTGGCCCTTTATGTCAGTTATAGTTGGAAAACATTTGGCTTTGGGGGACCTCATTTTTGGGGACAAACCCACATGTCCATCATCTGGGGTACCCATGGCCCCAAACAGTTTGTCATGTTTAGAAATCCAGAATTTAACCATCTATTTTTGGGTGGCTGTATAATTTTAAAATATTTCAAACCACACCCACATCATTCCAATAGAAATCCTGTCACAGTGGATGATGTCCGCCTCAATGCGTGTTGATTATCATATTTCGCTGACCAAATTGAGGACCTGAAACATCAACATGGAAAAAAATGTGTCAGCTTTCAAATCTATTTCCGCCGACGTCACTTCTACCATATGTTTCTCTGCAAGCACCTGGCGTTTAGGTTTCATCAAGATCCGCATGCTTTGCCGTGTCCAATCCACATCTTGGTGTTTAACAGCGTTGTTTTAGCCAAAAGTAACGGAGAATTCGGCTGGCCCTTGATGTACCAGATGAAAATCTGACATAGCAATGAAAAAAAAGTTGATGTTTGCCTAATTTTCCTTGGTTTTCCTTGGTTTTACCCTATTGATACCTGAGTTTCCGTCAGGATTGGGCGTCACGCTATCGAAAGCACAAGCAGGGCCTGGACCAAGTGACGAGGTGACATCAAATGGGTGAAACTGGCAATCTGTGAAAGGGAAAATATTGGTAAACCATGTGATTTTGGGCGGTTTAATAATCTAAACCATGGAATTTTTGGGAGTACCCTATTTTCAGATTATCAAAAATTGTACTCGCGTTTATGGAAGTAGTTGTTCACGTTGCCACGTCGATGATCAATGTGGAACAGGCTTTACAAAGGATCAAATGTTCCCCAGAGGCAGCCACTGCAACCGGTTTCATCCGGTTTCCCGTCCCAGGGACTGCGATCTACTCCGATCAGAAGTCTCCAAGCACCAGCACCACTGGCGAGTTGAACTGCGGTTTTCCAAAACATGGTTGTAGCACTGGATGTTGCAATTTGTTGAGGTGCCTCCAAATATGTTGTGTTTTCCTCCTCTTCAACATTTCTTTGGTTTGTGCTGCAGTGGAATCCTTGACTAGTACATTTGTTTGTTCCCAACCCATCAAACATGTGCGCATGCCCAAGGGTAGAGGTGAATGAGCAAGCCCAAAAGCTTGCGGATTTAGAGGACTCGAAGCAAAGAATTCTGCTGCAACAGTTGCCACTTTTCCCGCGTGCAGGGTTGACATTCGCTAATCATGAAACCTGGCAATAGGAAATCCTATTATAAATAAAGGTGTTCATAGGAAAATCATCAAAAAAGTGTGTATTTTCCATTGCTATGTTTGATTACCGCTGAATTTCCAGGTTGTGATACCTGAAACCACCGGCCACTTTTCCTACAGGACAAGCATGAAAACCACACGCTTGCAAAGTTCGCCGAAGCCAAATCGGCACTGGAGGCTTGGGAAGTGTTCGATTGAAAATGTCTCCCAGACAGGCGACTAAATCCTCCAAATACCCTCTGGTAAACCAACATAGCTATTGAAAATTGCCATTTAAAAATGGTGATTTCCATAGTTTTTGGTATGTTTACCAGAGGGTACCCGGAAAAGTGGATTGAAAAGACAACTCCTTCCGCCTTTGCAATGTGTTGAGTAGGAATTCTCCAAAAAAAACACGGAATCCCATCATCCCATCAGAAATTGTCCCAGGTGGCAGGGCAGCGAAAGCAGCAGCTGGCACTGGAAGTGGGCGAAGCCCGCAAGATGAAGGTAGCAAGGGCCGTGCAACGGCAACGGGATATGGATCCAACTTGGGGTCCAGTGGGTTTAAGCAGTGATTGTATTGATGATTATTTAACCAGCTGAATTGGCGGTACCAAAATCTATAGCCAATGTCATCGTCTTTATGATCTATTTGTAAGTCTACAGGATTCATATGAATTTGCTGGATTTAACGAATTTAACCATGTATTTTGCTGGGCTGGTGGCACGACACTGCGCAGGCCCAACTGGCCAAAGAGTGTAAGCTGTTGAAGGCAGACTATGAGTACCTCGGCCGATGAGTTGATTTTGTGGGTCGTTAAGCCGTTCGGAATCCCCAAAATCCCCAAGAAAGATAAGAAAGATTCGAATTTATAGGATTTATAATACCAAAAAGTGTCAAAGATTCCTATATTTATTTATCTTTATAATATATATATATATATATTTATTTATTTATTTATATTTATTTATTTATATATTTATATATTTATTTATTTATTTGTTTATTTATATATATATATTTGTATCTTATGTCTAAAAACGTCCCGCCCAGCGATCCAATCATTGGAAGATCCCAGGCGTAAGCATTCCGAGTTGGCGCGCGGCGCCGAAATGCGGGATAGACTGGAGCAACAGCTGATGAGCTACACTCAGCAACTGAATCAGGCAGGGTCAACGGTGAAGGCAGCCATGGGAAGGGTTGGGGGTTGAAGCAACTAAAGTTGTAGGGTTATGTGTATATATATGTATATATATGTTTCCATGCACCTAGCCACAAATGTCATCACATGTCTACAAGCGCAAAGTTCGTAATTTCAGAAAGACGATCTACGGACGTGAGCCAAAGAGCACAGAACTTGCACTGGAGCAGATGAGGCACGATCCAATGGTTGAGATGTGCCACAAAGAAACCAGTTGGCCTTCTATGTCAAATTCCAGGAATGCGTGAATGCTGGGCAACTGAATATGTTGCTTCCAACAAGAATAGACACCATGTTGGCTCAAAGAGCACTGTGAGCTGCTGGCATTTCAACCATTTTTTTGATAGTTCAGGAGGTTCTTGTTGGACAGTTCCCGAAGCTTCAGTGGTTGAAACCATTCATTGGCAACTCTTGTCTCAGCTTTGAGATGTTCGGCACCTTTGGCATGATCAAGATTTAGGCACTCAAAGTAGTTAAGCCATATGGGCCCCTATAGAGAGTCGATGGGACCGACATCTTATGACAATCTTGGATTGGATTCGATTGGATTGGACAAATAGATAGAAACACAGATAGCCGGTATCCATTCCCTGGCTATATGCCCCCTTACCTTTCCTAAAACTCAAATCGCCAAAAAATGTCTGGAAGAAACTGCAGCTAGCCGCCGAATGTTGGATGGAGGCCAAAGCATTGCAGGTGGGACCTGGGAGGTTCAATCGATTCTTGTCAGAGATACACCCCAAAATCAAGCACGACTGGTGGTTGCGGCAGAGCATACACGTCATGACCTGCGACAATGACGCAGGAAGAGGGAAAGGCTTACTTTTCGCAGAAGAAATACAAGGAGGTGCGCAGTTTGCATATTGATATTCCTATGAAACGGCTCTCAAGAAAGAGTTCTGCCAAGTTGTCAAGAAAGTGCGCATTGTTTGTTTTGACTGCAAATTGATTGATTGACGAAGCAAGGAACACACCTTGACATCCCCAAATGCGTTTCATTACATATCATTATGCCATCAACAGTTGGATCTTCCAAAACTCCGCCAGGCCCTCCGCTCCTATGCTGCCGCTTTGAGCCATTTGAAGCAGGACGTGGCAGCTGGGCATGGTGAATGCCCAGCTTGGGAAGCAGTGTGAACCAAACTGAACCATGACGGCTTACAATACGCAGCTTACAATACGCAGTTGGTTGATGTTTATTGACTGATTGGTGGTTTGGAACATCTTTTATTTTCCATATATTTGGAATGATCATCCCAACTGACTAATGTTTTTCAGAGGGGTTGAAACCACCAACCAGAGTTGGTTGATGTTTATTAATGATTGGGTTTACTCATGTTTTGTAAAGAAGATACGGAATGAAAACCGGAACGATTCTACACCGAGTTGTCTCAGCTGACAGGACAGTGATACTGAGAAGGAGCAAGCCGCGGCGTTGCGTGCGAATCGTTCCTCAGCTGAAGTTTTGACTGCAAAGAATCTTTGGTTGTTGGTCAAAACCCAACATTCCAAATTTGAATGATGGATTTGTAACATTCATATGGATTTGTCTGAAAGTAAAAAATGTGGTATCCCGGTATACCCTCAATGATGATAGATCATCAGGTTGGGGCGTATCCTAGTCTCGGACAAACCCAAACACTTAGTTTTGAAGTGTTTCTTCTGTTGATGTTTAGGATGTGGGAGAATCAAATCCCAATGTGTTGAAATGATATCACATGCATGCCAACCTCTTGGTGTGTTTAAAGGTGGTGTCTCAGAAATTCGGAAAGCGAGGGGATTTCACTGGACTTCGGCCGGAGGCTCGTTATGTTGCCTTCAACTGGGAGACAATGAACTGGCATTGGCAGAGGCTGGGATGGAGGTAAGATGCAGAATAGCTGTGGGGCCACTGCAATTTACAAATTGGGATGATGAGAAACAGTGATGAACCATTCTGTGGTTATTTCAAGGTCAGTTAGGATTGGAATACCCATCCCAGAATTGAAGACTGCCTTGGCATCACTCAAGGTGAGAATCATTACCGGGACAGAAGTTCTGGGTGGTTTCGCCAGCTCTGCAAACCAACATCAACCCCCAATCAGAAGCAGATCCACAGACAAACCATCAGAAACCCATCAGAAAAATCCGTGACTCACCAACCCTGCAGGCGGAACAAGCCAAAGTTTTGTCGCCCGCCTGGCCGAAAGCACATTTTCGTGTGGCCACTGCCCTCAAGGCCGTTCGAGCCAAGTCGGACCATGTTGCGTTTGTACCGTGACAATCAATGCTGACTTAAGGACCAGCAAATTGTGGGCCAAAGTTTGAAGCTTAAGAAACCACCACCTATCGCAAATGACGACCTGACTGCGGTGTCTCTTGAATGATCGGTACCAGAGGTAGCTTTCCGCAGCCTCATTTCCGATCAGTAAATTAGTATAACTTATCTAGATCTACGTTAGTACTTTTGACGTCTCAACCATCTTCCACTCCCAAGAAGACACGTTTGTGTTACACTAAACATGATGAGCGCCAAATTTGATTTGGATCCGTCTCCATGTCAATACTGCTCGACAACGATCAAAAATAATCAACAATGGTCAAGTAACAATCAAGAATCAACAAGAATTAATCATAGTAAATAACAAACAATAGTAGTCATCAACAATCAATAATCAAACCAATGATCAGATCAATAGAAGTCCATCAGATAAATGTCCTCATATCATATCAATTCATATCAGTCAACCCATAATCATCAATCTAACAATGCAACAATGCATGACATCATCTATATCCGTCATCAAGTCAAATTGATCCATTGTTTACAATAGTTAACAGTCGTCCATAACAGTCAATCAAAATCAAGAATAGTCTATATATATATGTATGTCATTATTGATTGATTATCCAACTGGTCTCTTAAATTACATAGTGGTTTTCATATCAAATATCATCAATCATCAACAATCAATAATCAATAATGAATAGATTAACATCAACATACATATTGTGAATGTCATTTATCTCCAATAAACACTACATCAAGTCGCCATTGGTCGCCATTGGTCGCCAGGCCTGCGGGCGTTTGGGCGATGCACGTCTGGCCACCTGCGAAGCCTTGCGTTTGGCGCCGAAGGATGGCACCATTCAGGCGGGAGTCGGTGGTGGGTTCTCTAAACTGCGGGGGTTATACAATATATTACATTTATTATATATATATGGATATAGATCAATAGTATGGCAACATGTATCATATATGTATATCTATATATCTATCTATTATATATATATATTTATTTATTTACATAGTGGATATAGATCAATGGTAACATATATGTACATATATATATTTATTTATTTATATTTATATATGTTAATATATCATCAATGGTAATATTTGTAATATGTCAGTACTATTGATGGATTGATGGTATCTTAGAATATCGATCATATCAAAATAAAAAGAAAGTGAGTATATATATATGAATATAATCAATATGTTTCACATTGGGTCAATTTGATATCCTACATATTGGATTGATTTTTTTGCAGCGATCAAACATGTTGACGGAATCTCCTCGGATCTTCCCACTTCTGAAGGCCTTGCAAAAGGAGCTGCGACAAGAGCTCTTTGCAGATTGCAGCGCATTCGGCGAGGTGCCTGGGTCAGTGAAGATTTGGATATTTTGATGTTTTTCTCATGGCTAATGATATATATGTGGATTATGTGGTGCCTCTGCTCAATGATACATCACTCAAATCATCCATATTGGGTGGAGGTTACCATGGCTGATGATATCTTGATTATTTGATGATCATTTCATGATTTTTTCCATCCATTTTTGATAGGGATAGCAATGGAGATAGTTTCCTGGCAAAGCCAGGCCCTGGACGCGTTGGAGGATTTCAATCGCTCTCCTGAAGAAACCAAAAGGGCTGCGCAGGCGCCGATGTCACTGAGGGTTTCAGGTGAGAAAGGCCCTGAAAGGCATGAGGTTTATGAAATTGGGTAGTCTTCTGATATGAAATGAAACCCAGCTGATTGGTTTTAGATGATGGTTTATTGGTTTGTTATTGAGGGTTACCACATTGGATGCTTACATCGTGTTAGCCACACTGGTGACACAACCGCAGGTCGTCAAGGACATGCTGTTGAGCAGCTCGGCAGAACCCCAGATATATTTGGGTATCACATGGTATATCAGATATATCACACTTCTCAGCCCTGATTAATTTGCCAAACAAAACAGAGTTCGTGGTGGTTTTTCATGTTTTTTCACCATCTCATCGGAAGAGGTTTTGGTTGTATCCCAAATCCTCGGTGGAATGGGTTGCTGAGGTGATGTGAAAGAGGACGTCTTGCGAGCGTTCATGGCGTCGGCAGGATCAAAGACCATCTTTCGACGTCAGTGCCATGGCTGTTCCGACGAAAGGGCAAATTTCAAGCCTGGAATGGCAGGATGCCAAGTTTTTGTTGGAAGCACCCAAGTTTCAGGGCTGATTGTCCTAGTTTACCTTATTTTGACCCAGAGAGATGTTAGAAAAACATATGAAAAACATCATTTGGAGTGCCATTGGAGTGCCATTTTTATCCATGGCTGTCACGGCTCAGGAATGCCATGGGAGATAACTGGCAGGAAGAAGCTCGGAATGGCACCATGTCTCTCCTCAGCGAGATCACCAAAGCAGGTGGGGGGGGCCTTCCACAGGATTCCACTGGTGGTGACTGGAATATGGAAAATCACCACCCATTTTTAATGGGAAAACTCACTTTTTGAAGCACTATATAACCACTGGTTGGTGGTTTGGAACAATAACTATGGAAGAATAATATAGTTGATGATTATTCCCAATATATGGATGTTATGATTTTCCCATCATATTGGGAATGAAAAATCATCCCAACTGACTTTCACTCCATCATTTTTTCAGAGGGGTAGGTCAACCAGCAACCAGTCCACAATACTGTAGTCCATATTTATTGCTGTTGCCACTATAGTCAATATCGAATGATGAAGAAAAATTGGAATGAAGTAGGTACCAATGACTTCACACATTGTAGAAAGATCCATAGAAAATTAGAGAAATCTCAAGAAATACCCTCTGGTAAACTAACATTACTATGGAAAATCACCATTTTTAATGGGAAAATCCACTATTTTTATGGCCATTTTCAATAGCTATTTTGACATAACCAAAGGGTAGGCAGTGAGCCCAAGTTCCCAGGTCCCCAACTTGAAGAAGAGCTGGTCCGCTTGAACCAAGAGGAGCAGCAAGGGAACCGGGGATGAACTTTGGCAGATTTTCCATGAAATCATCAACAAATATCTACCCTCTGGTTATGTCAAAATAGCTATTGAAAATGGCCATAGAAATAGTGGATTTTCCCATTGAAAATGGTGATTTTCCATAGTTTTTTGTACGTTTACCAGAGGGTATTGAATTCTATTGAATCTATTGGTCACTTGGACACCCTTGACTTTTGGTCAGTGTTAATCATCGCCCAACAGTTTCTGCAGGCGGAAGCCCTGGAAGGCAGCTGCAACGCCGCGGGCTGCAGCGATCCTCATACCATGAGTAAGGCCCAGGAAGCCAAGTTGGACCGACAGAAAGTGGCGCCACCACCGGCACTGCCTGAGGAGGTGCCACTGGCCAGCTGAACTTTCAGAAAATGTTGAGGTTGAACCCCAAAAGAAAATAGGAAAATAGGGTAGAACCAATGTTGCTACGGAGTTTTGAAGCGGGATGGGCATCCAAATTCCGTGTAACTTGAATGGGCATCTTGATTTCAGAGATTGGTCAGCACAAGACAGGCCGCAAGCATTTTTGGTCCTTTTTGTTGCCAACGTTCATGATGAACCATGGGTCATTGGTCAGCCATTTCAGCCATGGCACCCGCAGACAGGAAGCCTTCTCTGGAATCTCGAAAAATCGCAGGAAGAAAAAAGGACAAGGTGGCTGGGCTGAGGATGTCAGCAGCAAAAATGAGACGCTGTAAATTCGCCAATGGATATCCTCTGGTGAACTAACATAGCTATGGAAAATCACCATGTTTAATGGGAAAATCCACTATTTCTATGGCCATTTTCAATAGCTATTTTGACATAACCAGAGGGTAATTCACAAAAATGGGGGATGCCAAGGATGCCAATTCCAGATGAGTTGAAGCTCGAATGAGATATACATCCAAAATCATCCAAACATTAGGTGCTGCAATGGCAAATCTCCTTATCAACTTAGTATCTCCAATCCAAATTGGACTTCCAATCATTTATTTGGCAAATCTGCAGGGTGACAATGGGGTACCCCCGATATTCAAAAGTGAACATCAAATTTTCTTGCAATGTTTTGGTTCCTGTGTATCTGCTAGAGCCAAGAAGCTGCGATGTGAGGTTTGCCCAAAGACACCGCCGCACCGGCAAAACTGGCAGAACCTTCCAATGTTTGCTTGAGTTTGCCTACGATGCCACTAGGACAAGCTGTGAAAAATGGTGTGGCTGCGAATGGCCCATTTGTGGCACCAATAATTCTCATGACCCCATCTCTTGAATATCTGGTTGGTGGTTTGGAACATGTTTTTCCATATATTGGGAATAATCATCCCAATTGACGAATATGTTTCAAGATGGTTATTGCACCACCAACCAGAAATATCATAACTATGGAAAATCACCATGTTTAATGGGTAAATCAACCATTTCTATGGCCATTTTCAATAGCTATTTTGACATAACCAGAGGGTATGTGGCATCTCGCTGCATCCGCGTCAGTGGATCTTAGGTCAACAAAGGCGACGGATTTGTTGTTCTCCTTCGGACCGCTGCGCGCGTTGGCCGTTGCCGCTGCAGTTGCGCAGGACTTCAAAACGGGCGCTTCGCGCCTGTTTTGAAAAACGCTGAATGTGGTTAAAACAACGATAAACCATCCCCCAAATCACCATTTTTATAGGTATAAACATGTATAAACCATTTCCAGTCATGGGTGGTTTATGATTGTTTTAACCACATAAATTATGGATCGTGGTCGATGTTTCTACCATGTTGGGGTGGATTCACCCACCATGATTCACCCACCATCAGGATTGGGCAAAGGCAGCAAGCAGGTGCGATTTCGGGCTGATGGATGATTGGATCCTTTAGGACTGAGTGGATATCCAAAAAATCCTCAAGAAGACCCTCTGAGCTTTGAATCCCCATTGATTTCCAAATGGAAAAAAACAACCACATATTTCCATGCGATTTCTGGCCCCTTTCGGAGCCACAGAGCCAGGTTCGGTGAAAACGGTCACGCTGATCCGTCCAGCGTCGAGATCCGACAGGCCTTGAACTAATGGTGTTTGCTGTGCGATAGGAAGATGACTAGCATATTTTGATCATATTTGTAGAAAACTATGGGATTTATTGATGGATAACATGTCCATTTATACTACCATTTATTGATGGATTACCATGGGATAACCTAATATAACTTCTATCTGTTGGGATTGATTTTCACATGTTCCATGGTTTTCCACAGCTTTATTTTCCATCTTAATCACCACATTGTGGCGACACCTTCGAGGCAAGCTGGCTCCGATGGGCAGAGATCCTTTGCCCAGGTCTGCAGCCAAAAAAATGTCGTAAAATGTGTGGCCAAAAGATTTTAAAATGCCAATGAGATACCCGGCCTGGTAAACTAACATAGCTATGGAAAGATCCACCCACTTTTAATGGGAAAACTCACTATTTCTATGGCCATGTTCAATAGCAAACTGTTAGTCATAACCAGAGGGTACAATGTTTGGATTAAGATATAAAGGATGTCACCAGGATGTCCAAGTTTCTCACAGGGACCACTGGTCGTGTTCCATGCCACTGGTGAACCGGAAATGTGCGAAATGTGCCAGGTGTGGCCGATCTACAGATTGCTTCTCCGATGATGGGTAAGCAGTTGCTGAAACATTTGGCCCCATGGCAAAGTACTTCAGAAAGCTACCAATCAGAAAGCTGCCTGTAGCTCTGGAAACCCCAAACTTTCCCATTTTTTACTTTCCGTGGAACCAGAAATTCGTCAGGGAATTCCCAGGCTTTTTTGCTGACCAGCTCAGGTTGCTGCACCCGAAAGAGTCGCAGAATCCAAAATGGTCGCAGATTCCATGGCCACCTGGTCCTTCATCCTGGAGATTTGGCGAGACGACAGGTGGGGAGCTGCTGCTGATTTTCATGGAATTCGTGAGGAATCCGTGATTGTTTCATGGAAAATTGTGGCGTTAATCATGCAAATCATCCACCATTCCATAGTTTTTCCATAGTTTTCATGTCTTTTGATGTGGAAAATCTATGGAAATCCCATCACTGCAATCCTTGAACTTGCAGCCAGGCGATTGTGGGCCACCTGTCTCACTGGAGCCCATGCATTGCCCGGATTTTTGGAGGTTGGGCCATCCCCATCCCGGTCGGCTGCGGACATCCCAGATGTTCGGAGTGATGCATCTCCCTTTTTTTTGGGAGAATCATCTAGAAACATGCGGAAATGTCTATGGAATATCCATTGAACATCCATTAAAACATCCATTGAACATCCATTGATATCCATTGATATCCATTAATCATCCATTAAAACATCCATTAAATATCCATTAACCAATGGATCCAGATGGCAAGCAGTCCATTCTCCGATCATTCCGTGGGAGGCTGAAGCTACAGAGCCAGGCCCAACACCGAAGCTGGGGCGGTGATGATTCGGATGTGCATCCCATTTTCCTTGGTTAATAGTGGTTAATCATGGTTAATGGTGATTTATTGGTGATTAATGATGATTAATGGGATATACCCTCTGGTAATTTTGAAAATGGCCCATTTATAGTTGATTTACCTATCAAAAATTGTGATTTTCCATAGCTATGTTAGTTTACCAGAGGGTAATTTCTGTATAGATATGAAATAAGAACCTGCTGATACAACTTAATATCAATTTATATCGTATTAGAGAGGATAAGATGATTTCTGCTATACATCACAACGATATTGGGTTATTACCAACTTCCAAATTCCTGGCTTCACCAGGCGAACGAAACTACCCCCTTTGGTCTGCGTATCCCACCTGCTACGAGCGCATGGACGTGTTGCTGCCCGGGGAAGCGCGTCGCAGCACGTTGGCCGGAGCTGCTTGGCGATCTACGGGGAATCTATGGTGAATCTATGGGGGGTTAGGGGATTATTGTATATTCTATATGGAGGTTTCCTAAAATGAAGGTATCCCAGGTTATCATTCAAAATTTGCTATCAATGGGAAAGACAATGGTTTGGGGTACCCATAGTTTCGGAAACCTCCATAGTACATGGTTCATTATTGGAATCTGTGGTGGTTTTGTCACACTTTGGAGACTTTCACCTAACCTCTATCAGGGGGTTGACCATTGGGTTTACCACATTTACGATCCAAATGTTTGATCCGAAATGTAGATCCTAAGTTGCCATCATTTAGAAACTTGATTTTTCCATATGACTTTCCCACATTTCGATCCGAAAACCCTCCCATTTTTCCATATGTTTCCCACGTTTCGGTATGACTTCAGGTGGTCGCTTCCCTTGGCGACTGCGGCGACCGCCATCTGCGGGGGAAAGCCTTGGCCGTGTCCGGAGCAACTACGCTGGCGCTCCCGGTGTCGCTGCATGCGGGGAGTCGCTTCAGCAAGGTGCGGTACTTCGGGGAGTTGGGAGAAGGTTACCCTCTGGTAATTTAACATTGCTATTGAAAATGACCATTTATAGTGGATTTTCCGAAAATGGTGATTTTCCATAGTTATGTTAGTTTGCCAGAGGGTACCCTCTGGAAAACATACAAAAAACTATGGAAAATCGCCATATATCACCATTTTTAATAGGTAAATCAACTATTTCTATGGGCCATGTTCAATAGCGAACTGTGACAAATTACCAGAGGGTACTGGGAAAAGTCAATCGCATTGTTTGATCCAAAATTTGGGAACATTTGGGAGATTCCACATCACTAATATTTAATATGGGATGACAATGTGGGAAATTCTCCAAATCTGGATATGCCACATCACTGATAATTAATATGGAATGCAAATGTGGAAATTCTCCAAGTTTTCGATCTGTTGGATGTTGGATGTTGGATTTTTCTCCTCCAATGGATGAACTTCACTGAGGAGGTCCTGACGTCCAACATTGGGCCGCTTCAACTGGTGCTGGGCGGCTCGTCGAGCTGTGGATGCCATTGATGCCATGGCAATGTGGCGTTTGGCCAGGTGGAATATGACGATTTATCATGATTTATATATACCCGCTGGTCAGAAAACATGTACCCATATGACGATTTAAATATCCATTATATGTTTTCCATGTTCATAAGGATTTATGTGAATACCCACTATCTGCAGAATCAGAATCCCATTGATGATGGTTGACTACAACCCAAAAATCATGATTTGACCATGACAGAAATGTCTTCGAAGATTGGAACTTAGGCCTTGGTGCGCGCAACGTGTTGCCAAGCCCCAAGGCGGACAATGGGAGTTGGGTGGATGATACCATGAAAAGCTGTTGCTTGAGACAGTTGCATCAACTTGGTAAAACGCCCGATCAATTTGTTTTTTTTAAATAGAGCTGGAGTAGAAATATAAATAGATATCACCAAGAAACACACAGAAACAAATATTAAAAGCATTGAAAACTAAACAAAAACACGACCCAATGAAAAAATAGATACCTAATGAACAAAACTGAAGAGGAGATGTACAGAAACGACCCAACAAACTCAAGAATCTCTATCTCCTGAGACAGGCACAGTGTCCTGTTGGATCTTTGGAGTTTCTTTGTGGCCTGGCTTTTGCAGGACATTGCGATTTTTCACAAGCGAAATAAGCAGTGCCGCAACATGTGGGGCTTCGGCAAACCCCAAGTTATCATCAGAAAACCATTGGATTTGGAGTTCGCCATGTTCAAAACCACTGGGCATGGGCAAAAAATGAGTTGGGTTTTTGTCAGAAATCAGATCCCCAAAAAATGGATGGCTGATTTGCCATGATTGCTTCGAACACGGTTCCAAAAATGTCGAGGATATGGAATTTTGGAACTGTGGAAGCAGGTAACATGGAAACGTTCCCCGAGTTGTAGTTCGCCTGATGAAGCTTCATCAAGCCAAAAAAAGGCTGTATGAAATAAACGGTCCAACTGGTCCAAGATGTTTGTTTATCAACCAGGATTGGATTCATCAACCAGGATTCATAAATATCAACCAGGCATCAACCAGGATTTTGTTTATCAAAATCAAAACTTTGGATTTATCAATATCAACCAGGCATTTCTCGACAGCAGTTGCACCATTGTTGCACCACCATGGCAACCGCAGGAGCCGATGGTCGATGGTTGGATCGAGCCACCATCTCTGCGTTGTTGAGAGCCATGAGTTGAAAAAAACCAGCGGCGCCGATGAGTTGGAGATCCAGTTGGAAATCAATTTGTCAATGGGTCATGTTTGGTTGGTGGTTTCAAACATGGTTAATGGATGGTTAATGGTGGTTTAATGGATGGTTAATGGATGGTTAATGGTTGGTGGTTTCAAACATGAATGGATGTATTTGTCCATTTCATATATGGGATGTCATCCGAAACCCATTGACGAACTCCATCATTTTTCAAGATGGTTATTGCACAACCAACCAGATATGTTTTTTGACGTCTTTTTCAGGAACCATATGAGAAAACATATGATTTTCCATGTGAAATTCTTCTATTGTTGAAGTTTTGGCAGTAATGTTGTAATGTTTTTGTTTTTGTTGCTGGCTAGTTACAGACTTGGGACAAGTGATAGTCCAGTGGTTGGTGACATCTCCATCGGCAGGTCAGTAGTGAACGTCAGAGGCTGGAAAAAGAGCTGGAGCTGGTGCCAGTCCCAGTGACATCATGACTCCGCTTTCGCTTCAACTGGGACATGTTTTGGATGTTGTTTTTCGAACAAACTCAGTTCGCAGATTTTTTAATTGAAGAAATTGAAACCGTTTAAACGCTGGTTGTTGAGCTTCGAACAGCGGAAAAATGGAAAAGGTGCAGCACAACTTGCGACAACACACCGAGCTCGCCGATGAGGCGGGAGAACCATTGGAATCCCATTGGAGGGGACATTTCGAGGATGTTTCATGGTACTGGAATGGGATTATTCCAGTTATATGATTATATGTTGTAATATCATCCCAATGATTCCAGTTCTTCCCCATTTCTTAAGCATGAATCATCATCAATCATAACAAATCCCAGAGATATCCCATAATATTTCAAAATAGCCCCTTTAAATCTCATAAAATCCCATTGATTAATATGTCTGATGTCAATATTCTAAAATCCCATATTTATAGGGGCTATTTTGGAATTTTTAACATCTGATGTCTAAAATCCTATCATATCCCATTGATTGACATTAGAAATATTGAACCAATGGAGTGACCGTTACCTCCCTGAGAGGCTCACAGTGAGATCGAACGCACCTGCGGCGGGATCAAGGCGCAGAACGTTAATTTTGTGAAGGGTGGGGTCGAGCATAAAATGTCCCCTGTAATGTGTGTGGTTCAAGAAGAAATTGGGGTCCAACCATTAGAAATCATTAGAATTATATAGAATTATTGAGGATAGATTTAGTGATTCAACCATTCCATCTAAAGGATCCATAAGGATCCCCTATAAATATGATGATCCGATGGTGGTGTTGTCCTCAAAATGTTTTTCGTGGCTTGCAGATTTTCACAGCTCGGATTTTCCATTGCCATGTTTGATTACCAGACGCTATGCCTTTGTGGATTTGTTGTGATTTAGAAACTGTTTTTATTGATCCGTAGTGGATGGGTTAACTTTTTGGAACCATAACTTTTTTTACTCATGATATACCCATTGTGAAACCATCCATTTGTTCATAAGATGAATGATTTTGTTCTTGAATTGAGATGAAGGTTCTTCGTTTTCATCCCAATTGGGATGATGATAGTGATGATTAATGGTGATGGGCCTGATGGGTGATGATGAGGAGGAGGATCAAAGTTGACTCAGATTCTCGGGATGTTGAGCCTTTAACAGCCATGTTGAGCAGAGGATTCGGTACAACACCACATGGCGACGTCTTTGCGACTGCAGCCCCTTGATGATGTGACGCACTCAGCAAGGGACGTCTAACAAGAGCAGAGTCATGTTGTGTCGTCCAATTTCTCTAGACATGAAAAAAGAGACCATCGTTGTCATCTATCCAGTGAACATAATTGATATTGGACATTTAACTAGATTCTATATCATTTATATAAATCTCAATTATATCTATATCATATATATATTTATTATGTATAATGTGATCTACGAACGGATAGAGTTGTCAGGCCGAAGGCTTTGAGGATTGACGGCCTTCGTCTGAACCTCGGGTTCGAAAAAGCCATCGCCCCGTGTTTGTCACGAGAAAAAAAAAGGATCCTGCAGGAAATTCGGATGATTTCAGATGCTGCTAGGGCTGTGTGGAAACCAGCTCAAAAAATGCCTGCTGCTAAGGTAGAGCTGCGAATTTGGTGCCAAAAAGAGTGCGAATTTGGTGAGATTTTGATGGATGAAGTGCCAAATTCAGTGGAAAGTCCAGATGAAAATCCATGAAAATCATTATATGAAATATATAGAAAAATCCATGAAAATGTCATGTCTGTGTTGAGCTCAAGACTCGAAGAGCTTGGAACATGTGGAACATGTTGACAGCACAAAGAAGCAGCCAGGCAAACCCAATGGCAGCACATTATTAATAAAGCAAGCACTTTCGCAGTGTCACAATGGTTGACAACTCCCAGAAGCACCTGGACAGCTTGTTGAAATTCCATCCTGGACAAAACATCAATTCATGGTGTCCCATATGGCATGAAGAGATGATGCCTGCAAGAATCATAGCATGTTCAGAGGTGATCTGGTTGTTTGGTGACAAAAGAATCAGATCAACGTCAAATTGTCATCTCAATCATATCTCAAATATATCTCAACACATATTATTTTATCATACATTTGAAGTTATCGTTATCCTTCATTTTTTCCCAACATTTTTGTTTTCCATTCAAAAAAAATCACCAAAAAATCCACGAAAATTCCTCAAAATCCACGATTTTTCATCCCAAGTCATCCCTTCCCACGTCCTGCCATGGCGGACGTCGCAGACCCCGCCGAAACCGCCGGCGATCACATCGCCGCCGGCGGCGCGACGCCCACGACCTCCGCGCCCAGCGCGGCGGTGGAGGATGACGTGGTCGAAGCCGAGGAGTCGCCGACGAATCCACAGGAGAAACCCACTGAGGCGCCGAGTTGAAATGTCTTGAGTCATGTCTTGAGTCATGCCTTGAAATGTCTGGTTTCAAACATTTCAAACATGGTTAATGGTGGTTTAATGGATGGTTAATGGTTGGTTAATGGATGGTTAATGGATGGCTGGTTGGTGGTTTCAAACATGGCTGGATGTATTTGTCCATTTCATATATGGGATGTCATCCGAAACCCATTGACGAACTCTTCATATTTTTCAAGATGGTTATTGCACCACCAAGCAGCTTGAAATGTCTTCATGTTTCAATGGTTTTTACACGATGTGGAATGTCATTGACACCAGGCACGAAGACGATTCTGGGGTCTCTGTGGCTCACGCAAAGGTTATCCCGGGGCCTCCGCACCTACTAGGGATCTCTCGCGACAGAAACTTCTCTGGGAATTCTCGGTGAGCATCAACCGATTTCAATTCGTGGGCTCTGAGACGACAATGCCCTGCTTCTTTGCGGTGTCACTACAACCCACCAAAAAAGAATCCAAATCGGTGAGATTGTTGACACAATACTCACCCAAATATGATTTGGATAAAACCGGACCATTGGTTTTGAACAGGCCAAGTGTGTTTTATGAACGAAAGGCCTTCCGCGCCAGTCAAAGTGAACTGGGTAAGTTGGAATTGAAAGTGGCCATGTGGAAAGTGTCCCGATGGACCTTCAACTCTTATCATGGCGTCACCACTCGAAGTTTGGAGCAAATCCTGAGTCGAGAGCCTAACACCTCCATGCTGTTGCAGGAAACTCTAACTGAAGCAGATAGGGAGGAGAAGAAAAAGCACAAAAGACCTATCTCAGATGTGGCCGTGGTCTTTGGTGAAGTGATTCTAGAAGAAGTCTTCGATGTGAAACTCTTCTTTGAAAACTGGAAGTTCTTTCCAGATAACGAAAAGAAGGAGAAGAAGGAGGATAAACAGCTCACTTTTGTGGTGCCCAAGAATTTCCAGGCCAATCCTTCCAAGAATCAAAAGTGCCAAGTGGTCAGCACCAATTGGCGACGCGATGGCAGTTCGCTCAATCCCTACTTTTGGAAAGCCACCACTCAGATCGCCAAGGTCAGGGGCACCAGGAGATCGGATCACGTCACGAAGATCGCAGATCTGGGATGTTTGTTTCATGGGAAAATCATGGGAAAATCATGGAAGAAGTTAGCAGATGTTTGCTAATTATTGGAGGGGGTCAACTGGTGTTGATTAAAATCTCTAGTTGAAATCCCCGAAGTTGATATACTGAAACGGAATCGTGTATAGAACGGTCACCGATTTTGAGCACGATCATCATGAAATATGTATCTCCATGACCATCAGCCCACCTCTTTGAAGCTCTTGACCACTTGACCAGTTGTGTAGTCTCAGCTCAACAGGAGAGCTGTACAGCAGATGTATTTCATCGCCAAGCTCTTCAGTGCAAAGCCTGTGAATGATCGACATCCAGTGACCACGTTCATTGCAAGTACCGTTTTCAATCTGCAGTCGGTCTTGGACATCCCCAATTTCAAGGGGACAATGAAGTCCTTGACACACGACGAGAGCTTCTTTCGCGTCGGACGTGTAGAAGGCCACAACTGGTGAAAGGATGTGAAAGACTGAAACTCTCTGGAATCGCCAAAGATTTTACTTCACCTGCCTAGTGTTTTGAAACAGTGTTGTTTTGATATGTTTTGATTTTTGTAGAGAACAAACATATCCATACATATCAAATACATATCAGATATATCAAACTTTTTTTGTTTCGTGTCTGACCTTTTCCGTGTCCAGGCAGTGTGACCTGCATTTTCTTCTCCGTGGGCCAATCTGTGCCTTCGAAGACAGAGGTCTTCCAGCCGAGAACGTCCAGTTCCGTTGGGCATTTGAACAGCTTCTCGGCGACTTTTTTTTGGATCTTGGTGGTGACTGGAATACGGAAAATCACCATTTTTTATGGGAAACTATAAACCACTATATAACCACTGCATGGTGCTTTGGAACCATGGATTTTTTAATGACTTCCCATCATATTGGGAATTTCATCATCCCAACTGACGTTCAGTTTTTTCAGAGGGGTAGGTCAACCACCAACCAGTTTTGGTTGGGGATGGATATGAGAAATCCCAGTGATGTTGAGGTGAACAGCAGGGAACCAAGGTGCCATTACTGCCATGACCCATAGCCTGCTGTTGCATCACGAATCTCCCTGGTTTTTCAGTATCACTATTTGGAGCTGTCCTTTTCATGGGGGTACCTATAAATTTCATCCATTTCAAATTCGGATTTTCCAAGGGAAAATCCATGGATCCCTGGGAATCTCCCTGAAAAACCACAAAATATCCAAGCTGCTTCTCGGGATATCCTCTGGTAAACTAACAGTTTGCTATGGAAAATGGCCCATAGAAATAGATGGTTTACCTATTAAAAATGGGTGGTTTTTCTATAGCAAACTGTAAACGTTTACCAGAGGGTATCAGATCAAGGTTCAGAGATGCATCTGGTGGTACAGGTGCGAAAATGCGAAAGTTTGGCCATCGCAGATGAGGAGAAAGGCGTCTCCAGTCCCTTCCTTCGGGTCAGTGGCTCGACTATGAAAAAAATCTTGGCCGTTTCTTCTGTGGCTTTGCATGAAAATGATTTATTGACCCCCCAAAAAAAGGGATGGTTTGATGCTTTACCCTCTGGTAAACTAACAGTTTGCTATTGAAAATGGTCATAGAAATAGTGAGTTTTTTTCCATTAAAAATGGGGATGTTCCATAGCTATGTTAGTCATAACCAGAGGGTAATACTTGGGGTTTTTATGGATCCCATGTGGATCCATGAAATCCAATGAACACCAGGCTGGGACAACATGATGCAGACCTCCTTTGTGTTGAAGAACACCATTCGCCCCACCTTCAACCACACCTTTTATTTCCCCGTGCGCTTCTTCAACGAGAAGATCACCTCGCGGAAATATCTGGAAACGGCCTTCCTCTACGAGATGAGATCCAAGGGCGACATTCAAATCCAGGCAGAACACCGGTTGGATCTGTTGGTGTCGATGATGTTTCGATGATGGTGATTTATGGTGACGTTTCGATGATGATTTTTATGGTGATGTTTCGATGATGATTATATGTTTATTGATGGTGATTTTTTATGGTGATGTCTGGTGATGAAACTTATGAAACATGTTGTTTGATGCAGACACCTACGGAGTTGAGTTGATGATTGTTTTGGGGGGTTAGATTCTAGATTTGTTCATGAAGATCATCGAGAATGATCATCCATAAACTGGAATCCCTTTTTATGGCGGGCTTTTGAACACTGCTCACTTTGTGAAAGATTTTAAGCTAACAAGACATGTGAAACACCTCAGGAACCAATGATAAGACGAAGATCATAAAATCATGTGTCATTTTGGTGTATCAAATTCTTGAATTCAGAAGTGGCAGCACTATTTCGTTCTTACTTTTGTCTGGTCCATCTCAAAGCACTTTGAATGCAACATGTGTTCCTTATTAACAGGGATGTTCTGTGCAAGCCAAAGATCAATGTGTCTTCTGAAAGTGGAGCGATTTTGAGCCAGCCATGGTTTTCTTCAAACCAGAGAGTGGATATGTGTGGTGCAAAACACCTGCAGACTTTTCGTATATTTTGATATCCCCGTCCAAATGGATGTCTATCCCAGTGGACACAGCGATCCCCTTTCAAAAGGTATTTGAATGGTGGCATTCGCATTGAGATCCTTTTTCATTCAAGATTCAGATTCAATCCCTGCATATCATTTCAATTCCCTAAGATTTCAGGTCCCTCAAATGAGTGTAGCAATCAAAAAGACACAGATTTGAAATTGGATTTAAATTCCGAGATTTTACCATATGTTCTACTGGATACAAAAAAATAGATCCAGTATCCAATATTTTTCAAGATGGTTAAAACATGTTAAAACCACCAACCAGAAGATGTCAACTATATCTATTTGTTATTTCCAAGGTCCACATGGCCATAGGTTTGGCATCATGACGATGCCTCCTCGACCTCACTGGGCTTCACCACGGTATCCCTGGTCTCAGTGCTGCAAAGTGACTTGGCAAAGGGAAACCATGGAAAGTTCATGGCCTTGTTTTCCACCAAAAAAATGGTGGAAAAAAAATGGGATGTGAAAATTGTTCAAAGTTGCTGGTGGTTTTTCCAAAATTGCGAAAAACATGTGGGGGGAAAAATGGATGAATATGGGAAGATCCATCAATAAGCATGAAGTATAAGAGGGAGAGCAATACAAAGCTGTTTCAACATAACCCTTGAATTGAAAGGAATCACTGTATTAGTTGGTTGTGTATTGGCTAAACATGACTCATTTTGAGGCAACCACGAGATCAAGTGCACCCTGCGCGGCCGCGTGAAGACTGGTAGAGACGCAGCAGAGGGCGAAGAATTGGATGTTCCACAGTCAGCAGCTGGAGCCTGGTACGACCAGGAGAGAGCCGTCAGATGGTTCGATGGATCTCGAACTCCATTGGTCGGTTGTCAAATTGCGAATCCCAATCAACCTCTGCTGCATTTCGAAGCTTTTTTTTATCCCGCATGGCCTACAGATTTCCATGGCTTGACGGAGTTTGCTCAAGAAGAGGCGGACGCATTGGATTGGCCGAACAAAGAAGCGGCCTTCATCCAGCGCAACGAAACCTTTGCGGAGAACTTTGCTGGGCCATTTCCGGATTCCATCGGGGCCAAACGATGCGTCGCCCTGGGCCAAATGGGAGATATCCGCAGCTTTCCCTGTATCGGTTTACATCCCATGAATTTGGAGCCCTTACCTTTGATGGCATTCTTAGCGGAAACCACAGTGAGTCAAGACTACATCCCACCCGCCAAGTTGCTCCATTGGATGCATTGCATTACTTACACCATGTCCACCAAGCAAGAACGAACTGGAATGATCTACAAGGAGATGTGGAAAGATCCCCAATATTTGCTCTTCAGCCGAAAAGGTTCACCTCAAGATCATGCCATCTTGTTGTGTTCCGTTCTCTTGGGCATGAGCCGAGATGCCTATGTGGTGAAGGGAACAATCCAAGTTCCAACAGCGATGTCCAAGCCGAAATTGGTGGAACATGTGTGGGTCATGACTCGTGAGGATGGTGGATGGGTCACTTTTTGGGAGCCGTCCACCCGGGAATTCTACCACTTACCCAACCGCTGGGTAGAAACCAAAAAGAAGGTCCTGGCGGAACCAAAGGTCCAAAAAACCAATGAGGAGGATGATGAGGAGGAGGACGAGACCGCATTGGCCATTCAAGACTTCACCAGCCATGAGGCTATCTGTGTCCAGGGGAGAAACCCGTGGCTCAAAAAAGGGCACTGTAGATATGGCTAGATGGTGAAAGGAACTTCAAATTTTGCTGGTTGGTTGTAGTTCTGCAGAATCTTCTTGGATTGCTGCAAATGGAATGGAATTATATATTTCATAATGAAGTTTGCTTCTGCATGAGCACCACTTGTGTTCTAAAAATCTTTATTTGCCGCTACTCAGACACTCAAGAATGGGCACAACACATTGCATATCGGCGCAACATGCTCGCAACACGTGTTCATGATGAATTTCACATATTCCCTCCAAAACTAGCACTTGTCAGCATGATCATTCTACTTCTGTTTGGGTCCTTTTAGTGCGTGGCTAACTATTGTCACAGGTTAACACAGCCCATCATCTAAGTTCAAGAAACGAGATCATTAGTCAGAGTCAGTATGTGACCATCTCTGTCATTCCAGCTTCTTTTAAACTTAATATGTTGATTAGTCTCAAAAAAAAGAGCACAAAGACACCAAAAGAATCCTATAGTCCTATAGTCTCTCATGATATTCTCATGATATTCCCCATTGAAATGCATTAAAATGCATTAAAATGCTTGAAACTTGCCAAATTTTGCCATGACTCCAGTGCCCCGGGGTGTCAGGTGGGCGATGTCATGGTCGAGTTGGACGGCGTCCCCACAGTGGGAAGGGGTCCACGACCCAAGGCCAAGGCAAAGTTGGGCCGCGATCTGGTGAAGCAACAGATGTTGGAAACCCAAAGGTGCGCTGAAATCCGGGGATGGTCATGGGATGGTTACAGCTGTTACCCTCTGGTAATTTAACATAGCTATTGAAAATGGTGATTTATAGTGGATTTACCCATTGAAAATGGTGATTTTCCATAGTATGGATCAATACCTATGAAAATACCATTACTATAGTGGGATGAACATCCATTTTAACCCAGCTATTTTGATGTGAACAAAAAAGGGGTACTATTGGGGTTTACCAATGGTTTTGACACACTGCCAAATTTCTATGGGATGGTCATGGGATGGTTACAGCTGTTACTGCTGCTTCAAAAAAGATGGTGGTTGGGTGACCTGGTTTGATGTTTTTGGTCGGGAAGATCTGCGCTTCTTGAGTGTGAAATCTTTTTTTAATGGTTCACTGGATGATTTTTGAAGACCAAAAAAAAGGTTTATCGATGGTCATTGATCAACCAAGGGTTATCGAATGCAGCAAAACTAGGGCATGATTGGTGTGTCAATGGCTTGGTGTCAAATAGTTGGTGTACTTGGGATGGGCACCATCTCCTTCCCTGCAGGTTTTTGCCAACTGCACCCAAATCGCAGCTTTTGGGGGAACAAAGTTTGGTGGATTGGCTTCCATATGACTCCATTGATGTGGTTTTCAACAAGACACAGCTCTGGGCCAATCGTCAAAATCAGCATCCAGCCTGCATCACCTACAACTTCGAGGATTCTTATCCCATCAACGAGGCGCAAGAAGCCACTGGAACTTGGATGACTTTGCTGTCCGATGAGGAACGCAGCAATTATAGCATCAGATATGTGACCGACAACGTCTTGATGGAGCCCTCCTTGAAACACTCACAACTGCGGCAGCTGGAAAGTCAGTTGGTCACCGAGTCTCAGGTGGGGGTTGAAAATGCAGGTGTCTCACAGCACAAGATCAGGAAAAACATGATTTTAATTGTCAGGTGTCTTGAATATAAAGATCACATGAATCGTTATGAATCACATGTCACCAGTATATTTCGGTGATCAGTTTTGCAAAGGTCATCTTGAAACGACGCCGCAGGAGAATCTTCGACTTCTCCGTGGAAGAATCGGCAAGGACACGATCTTTGATCATCGTCCCCAATTACTGGAACAGTCACTCAGTTTCTGAAAATAACTGGCATCCTGCGGAAAAGTCCTATTCTTTGGGCTTTCCTAAATGAAGAAGGTCCCATGGAATACTGAGACAAGTCCCAGTTCTGTTGGTTCGTGTTGGTTCTTGACATGTTTATCATGTTTGGTTGCCATTTTTCATCATTTTTCCCAACCTGGAGAATTCGCTGAGGTTAGATCAGTTCCTTCACATTCACGAAGAGATCGCAACGTTGGATGTGGATTTCTGTCCTCTGTGGGACACTGATCCTTGGATTTTTCTTGGCGATTCCTTGGCTTGGAACAGAAGGGAATTGATGCTGGTTGATTGGTGGGTTCTTCTGGTTGGTGGTTTGGAACAATAACCCCAAATAATAGTGGTTAATAGATGTTAATAGTGGTTATTAATAATGGTTAATGAGATATTTGTGGAATACTATGGAAAGATCCACCATGTTCAATGGGAAAACTCACTATAAACCACTATATAACCACTTGTTGGTGGTTTGGAACATGGCTGTTATGACTTCCCCAATAGTTGGGATGATGATCCAATCTGACTAATATTTTTCAGGGGGGTTGAAACCACCAATTAATATTTGGAACATGATTTTTTATGACTTTCCCATCATATCGGGAATTTCATCATCCCAACTGACGAACTCCATCATTTTTCAGAGGGGGTGGCTCAACCACCAACCAGTCTTCTATTTCACAGATCAGAAACTCTCGCAAGGACTTTCAGTGTAGAGGTGTATGAGTTTGAAGTACAGCGCTTTGATAGTGGACGCGGAAATCTCTTAGAGCACTGCCACTTTTGACCATTTTCAGGACATTGCCACATATGAAATCTGGGAGCGAAGGTTTTTGCTTCATGGACCGGTGGTGAACCCAGGACCCACAGCGGGATCCATGGTGCACCCAGGACTCCGCCAAGTGGAACGATGCCGAGAGCTACCTCGCGAGGCTGCTGGCACCCCATTTCCAGGACAAGCTGTGGGATCCCCGTGGGGGAGGCCTCCCAACACCTAAGTTGACCATAACTTGGCGAATCCTATGGGTTTGTGGGCGATATACAACTGTAGTGCTAATGGAGTAAACATGGTTTATGGGTGCATATAACTATAGTATACTAGTGTTAATGGATACTAATGGGCTTTGATTGACCAACTTGTAGCTGCCTCACCTTGTACCTGTCCTGCAAACCATTGGAAGTTTCATCGGAAGTATCGGAATATCACTGGCAGCAGCCCCATTTCACCTACCTCCCATTGGTTTTTTTCCCAATCGAGATAAAACCGCAGAATGATTCTGCTCTATGGTGGTCATCTTTTTTTTGCCACGGGATGCCATCGGTAGTTGGGAAGAAAGATTATTGATTTTGGATAAGATGAGATCTTCACTCAGATGAGTTCTGCATTTTGGGTGCGCTTAGCCGCTTAGCCGCTTAGCCGCCAGGAGCGCTTCAACAAGTTTGGCACGGCTTTCAATCAGCCAGACAGGTATGGCCCTCATGTTCACCACCATGGCACCTCTTTGCAACTTGGTGAACAAGGTTCATGTTGATTTTGCCAAGGAAAGGCAAATACCGATACTACACTACAGTCCAGGCAGTGCGTTGCTTCCCAAAATTGGCCAGTCGCCATTTCAGCGCAAGGTTTTTAATGTGCCGCCATTTTTTTGAGCCATTTCTGTTGGGAGGCTGCTGAACAGAAGGGCTGGCACCAGGTTTTGGCGAAGATCAGAAGCTTCAAAGAAGGCGAAGCTGCTCTGAGATCAGCAACTGAGCTGAGAGGATCCCATCTGGATCCTGTCAGTTTAGCCGCGAGACAAGTCGTCGTGTTCGGCGCAAGGCAAATCTGTTTTCCCAACCATGAAGGGCAAGGCAAGGATCTCTGCAGATATCACCTGACCAAACAGCACAAACAGCAGCACATTGCAGCAGCATTGCATGGTGCTTTCGGTCGTGTTTTATGGCAGGTCTTTGGAGGATTTCCTCTTCATTTCAGCAGCGCCGACAAGGCAGTCGCCACGGCGGTCACCTGCAGTTTTTTGGGATTTTGTTGGGGGTTGGAGGGGCCCGGAAAGCATCGCAACGCCAGGATCTGATTCGCGATTATGTGATGAAGTCTTCAGAGCAACTTGGGATGGAAATTGGAGGTGTTCAACTTATTGGTTGAAGGGAATGTGTTCCACAAATGGGAATCTGAGTCAATGATGAGCATTTCTTTAAGGGAAAACGAAGAAAAACGAACTGATTGGCTTGAAGAAAGATGTTGGTCTCAAGAAGTGCAGATTTCGACATGGCAAAATGATGAAAAATGTCACAAGAACTTGATCATTTGATCCGTGTTCTGCGATCCAGATGATCCAGGTATCAAGAGCTGATCCACCAGCACGACGACTCCATCTTCACCATTCACTGCCACATCTTTCCACTCCCAGGAGGCACACAGAAACACAGAAACTCGGAAACTCAGCGCTGCAGAGGTTTCGATATGGGATGCTGAGGTATTACGTCCACGTGGCTGTTCTTTGGAACGCAATCTCCCTTGAAGGACCCTGAAACTGGGGGGATTTGAGTGATTTTCAGATCAAAATAGTCGAAATATGTCGAAATGAATTGAAGATGGGTAGATTTCGCTGTCAGTTGATTCCTGGATCGCCAGAGCCAGACTAGCTACACCTGTCTAAATCATTCGAAATCCACATTGACAGCATTAGATGGTGAGATTACCTTCAAAAATCGTTATTGATTTTTACCTTTTGTTCATCAAGACTCCATTTGAATGCTAGAATCATAATCAAATGGTACCATAATCAGATGGCACCCTCTGGTAACTTAACATATCTACGGAACATCACCATTGCCATCTTTAATGGTTACATCATTTAAGTAGGCCATGTTACATAGCTATGTTCAATTTCCAGAGAGTAATATGAAAAATATCACCTGAGATCAGCCGTTTTTCATGATTTTTGTCACCAGATTCCGGGGGCCAGGATAGTTGAGCGATCTCCGAATCGACAACATAGCACTGTCAGAATGCTGACAAACTGGAGAAATCTCGGAAAATCCTGCAGAAATTGCCAGTTGGGTGGTTTCATCTCCATAAATTCAAGGTATTGTTGCTTATTGTGACTTATTCATCTCTAAGTGGAATTCGAAAATCACTTCTTACATGTTTGAGGCATGACTTGAAGTGATTAGTAGATATTAGTAGTAATTTGGTGCCAACTTGACATTTCTTGCAGATTGAAATTTGAAACCACCCCAGGATGGATCTTCTAGGTTTTTTTTTGGCTTGTTTCACCCGCCACAAAGATGGTCAACTGCGGCCGACAGCAGTGCCGGCAGCAAAAAGCCAGCGACACCTTGCCGAAATCATCCGAAAGCCATTGAAAATCCATGAAAACCCATTGAAACAATGGCTATGTCAATAGCGCTGCACCCGTCAAGCCATCACTTGAGTTGTTGCTATTCCAGTGACCAGCTTTCGAGAGAACCCATGAGATCCATGAGCGTGCCAGGTTGTTTTCTGGTTACGTTTCTGACTGAAACAAATACACCGTGAAGCGACAAAAGTGTTTCTGACTAAGGTTGGTCAAAAGAATCATGGCACTTTCTCATCGCATAAACTGCGCCGACGTGCTACACGTCAATACAGTATGCACCACGCGAGCGCGAGAAGTCACGTGACGTTGTGCCCATTGTTGAAACCAACCCCATCAAGCACTCTCCATAGATTTCTACGATCGGTCACGACAAAAAAGACGCGAGAAATTGAATTCATCGAAATAGAAATGGTGGCCCTCTACAAAATGCTGGGGGAAGTACCAGCGAAGTTGAAGTCACGAATGGATCGCCGTGCGGAAACTGCTTGCACCTGACTGCAAAACCTGCCAGGGTGTGTTGAGATACAGAAGCTTTTCGATCATATTTGCATGGCATTCTGATGGAACATGCCTGTACCACAGTCTTCTGGGATACTCTTTTACAACCTTATTGTAGAACTGTGAAGAAGGCTGCTGTGCAATATTCTTGGACCAAAGGTTTGTGAGACACTTTTTGGTGACATGGAAAGATTCTGTTGTCAGAAGGTTGTTGAAGCTTGCTGTCAGAAGGTTACATCTTGTAGCACGTTTGCAAAAATCAAAAGGTTGTTGAAGGAAAGTTGCATAACACGCCCTTGCACACAAGATTCTGGTAGAACACGGGTGTTGAAGTCTCTGCCACACAACTTTCAAACACCGAATCTGTACTGATTCAAAATTGTTGTGACTGTAAGCTCACACCTAGACTTAGACAAGGCTAGAAGTAGAAGTAGTGTCCAGCACACTTGAACCTTTTGCTACACTTTGTGTACCACTCTGCATTTTGTACAAGAACGTGTAGACAGACACGTCGATGCCTGGGACGTCTCACACCTCGAAATGTGCGGAAAGGGACACGTCATGAAGTACATCCGTGTTGAAGCACGACCTCACGCTAGGAAAGATGAATTATTTATATATATATATATTATATACATTTATTTATGTATTCATGTATTCATTCATTTATACCAAGAATCAAGTAATACACCAAGAAACTTCAAAACCAACAAACATCCACCACAGCCTTACGACGCGTGCAATCTCGCCGAACCCCTTGCCACTTCGCCAACTCTTCAGGGGACGGTTTTTATTGTCAGATGCGGTGCTTTCAAACGGTTGGGGCCGAAAGGTAAGCCTGCATGACTGCATGACCTTCATTTGTGGTTTAGAGAATGCCTGTGTTCTGCTTCTACAGAGCGCTGGCATGGACAATCATGCCACACATTCACCGCGGCACAAGTGTGTAAAATGATGCAAAAGCATCGGACAACAACGGTACCACATCAACATCACTTCAGATACACAATGTCAGTCTCTTGTCAAGTGCAGCACGGTCATGCAAAATGATGAAAAATGCACTGATATGTTTGCTATTGTCTTGTTCCTTTTGCAGGATGTTCCACAGGCAGTATCTACTGTTGTCCTTTGTTTCCACGGCCGCGTTGCTGCACCGCTACTCGTATGAAGTGCTGCAGAATGTGAGATGGATTCCATGAAACTACAAAGATTCTACAGCAACACTGGCGGCACTAGCGCCGCATCTAGAGGTTGGCAACCAAACGTGTCAGATGTACCTAATGCGTGGTCGCGGGTTTGCTTCCGCCAAAATTGGATCACTTGCACCCGCTTCATGGCTCTCGGTGATCATGTTCCATGTCATCCTCATTCTCATCGTCCTCATGATCGTCAACAACAACGACAACAACAACAACACCAACAACACCAACAACACAACAACCACAACCACACAACCACAATCACACAACCACAACCACAACCACCACGACGACGACGACGTCGTCGTCATCATCATCATCATCTTCATCATCATGAAAAACCCTGCAGGTATCGTAGCCCGTCTTCGAGTAAATTCACCAGCATGTAAACCTCAAAGGTATAGTACCCCGTTTTCAACCAAGTGCAAGCACTTGAAAACCTTAAAGATGCCGCAGCCCGTCTTAGATTCAGTGCAACAACATGTAAAACTTAGACGACTCGTAGTCCGTTTCGGGAACAAGCGCGACAATCCGTAAACCCTACAGGCGTAGTAGACCGCAAGGGTGCCGTAACCCGTCTTAGAATATCATAAGTGCAACAACATGTCAACCCTAAACGTCCCGTGGCCCGTATTCAAGGTAAATGCAACAATATGTTAGCCCTAAACATGGCGTAGCCCGTCCGCAAAGAAAGGGCAACAACTTGCAAACCTTAAAAGTGCCGTAGCACGCTTCAGAGTAACTGCAACCACACCCGTGCTGATGACGCATGAGAAGCGAAATCCGTGATGACGCAAGTCGCAAGTGATCCAATTCGTTGGGCGTGGGCGATTCCTTGGTGATCCGGTGATTGTTCGTAAGTGATGCCCTTGCCATCACGCGTGGTAAGGGCAGGATCATATTATGTGGTCATTTAATGAGCCGCGTTGTACATCAACGCTCTCAATCTGTTGCATCGGCTGTCTAGGATCGAACACGGTGTAGAACAAGATTCCTTTATCCCTTGGTGCCGTTTGAGGGTTTCGGAATTGCAGTTTCTTCATGCATGCTCATGTGCATCAACACACCCTCATCAACCAAACCAAATTTGGCACGTGCAACCTGCGTCGAACAATGCAAAGCGTATGGGATTGCAATGGATTGAAGTTTGCTAGACATTTTTCGCGCTGATACACGGATACAGCGAGCACGCGCTTACAAACCCCAATCCCAAACAAGCTGCAGCAATCGTGAGTTATTATCTTCTTATTCTTGTACAGATGTGTTTGTCCCGGGCATCCTTGGAGTTTGACATCTAAGTTGGTTGTGCCCGTATACTTTCTCAAATAATGATCCCGATGCGCGACTACGGGCGGGGATGTTGAAATGCATTTCGATTTGAAATCCATGTGGCGGTGGGTTGTAGTTGCAACGATGTGGACGATAGAGCACCACATGGTTCAACCATGTTCAGCCCATCTTCAACCGGTCTCCATCGAGACAATTCTAGCGGGCAAACAGCTGGCGAAAAAACGAATTCATCACTGCAACAGCTTGCGTAGAGGGAACGGATTCCGCGCATCCCAGCGTGCCATCACCACCAAAGTAGCGTGCATTGCCAATTTAAACCAATGACAACTTGCCAAATGCCCTCCGTCCACCTTATCGCAAATCAAGGAAAATGCGCACAGCTCGCTATCCGAAGAAAACCGTAGAGTTAATTGAATCGGCTTAAACTCTGGCAGCAGTAGAAGCGGAGGCCGTCAAAAATCTGACATCGAAAACAAAGAGCGCCGAGCGTCTCGAATGCCAACACTTCTTGGCATTATCCGTGCTTACACTGCGTCGTCAATTGACACATTGATTCCATATGCGGCATGCGGAATGGGAAGGAACCCGTCCAACAAACAGCCGACCCCTAACCTCGAGGAGGCAAAAAAACAAATTGTAAGCAACCAATGTCCGTCCATCATTGTGTCGAAACCTATTGAGGTTAAAGATCCACAATGTCCATTCAACCATGAAGGTCTTGTCGGGATTGTATTTTGCTCTTCGCAAAGATATGGAAGCGGCCTAATTCAAACACTTGTCACCAGACTGGTGCTCAAAAAAAATTACGCCGGCAAAAGGCCTCAAACAGTGTGGGGGGTAGGAAACCAATGCACCAGATACAAGCAACAATAACCATGGAAGAGTAACGGGTCAGGTTAAACATGATCGCAACTGCAGCCGCAGGACTTTCTATGTAGGTCTATATAGAGGAACTCGCAACATCTTCGGACAAGGACTGGCTTGGAGCATTCCAGAAAATTCTTCATACCAGCGCCAACGTAGATGATCTTAAAGATCTTAATGCATGGAAGATTTCAAGGGAATCGCCACAAGATCTTCACACAAGGACGTGCGCCAGACGTTGGCCAAGATCTTCATGCCAGACCCCCTAGTAGCTGGAGGGGATCTTAGGGTGTCCTGATGAGTTTTCACAAGCACGTCTGTAACATGGAACCTGCAAGATTTTCAGGCAACGACTTATTACAGACAATTTTGCGAGGAGAATCATGCAAGGACCTGAAGAATCCCGCAAAAAATCGGTCAACATTTTCACATATCACTGCTTTCCAAGAATGCAGCATGAAACTCTGGCAAGATCGTGACAGAAGGGACCAAGAGCGCGACAACCGTTTTGTGCGAATGTGCGCAGTCGATATGTACACGGACGTTTTTACTGCGTCTGTTATATGTTTCTTTTTTGATCCGCCACATGATCTATGCCAATTTCATTTACATCACGTTTTATGATCAACATTTTCATCAATTTCGCCTACATCATCTTCATCAACACTGCATACATACATCACATACATCACATACATCAATTTACACAAGTCCTGTCACGGGAATTGTGACACATGATTTGTGACACAAAATTTGTTCTCCAGGACTTGTTTTATAGGAGTTGTCACGCCCGAATTTTGACCCAAAACTTTTAATTTCACAGTGGTTGTTTTGTGGGTGATGTACTTGTATTTGAGCTCACCTGGAAAAACTCCTACGTCTCAAGAGATCTCCTCTTTATGTTTTAACGGCAGTGGTGAAGGAGCATAAGGAGTCCTAATAGCAGGAATGGATGAGTGAGTGCTCTGGGGTGACGCATTTGTTCTGAAGGGATGTGTAGGTGCATGTCTTGAAGCGATGCAATATGGGTGTGTTTTGAGGTGATGTCCGGGATGGTGCTCAAAAGTGAGCAACAGCAACGCAGAGCAACATTGATGCAGCCACCCCAATACGATTTGCAAGCAGCCAACTGCAAAAAACGATAAAAATACATGCGCAACAGCAACGCAGAGCAACTGCGACGCAGTTTTGTAATTTGCATCAATTTTCAGGCGCCAGGTTGTCCTGGCCAAAACCTGCCTCAAAACGGATCTCGGCGCCAAAACCGAAAAAATAAATCTTACTCAAACCTTAAAAGGAAATGTACGGCAGCGAAACTGAAAAAGAATCTGCAAAAACTCAGAACCTTGTTGCAATAATTGAACTGCACGTCAATTTCTGAAAACGAGGTTTTCGTGTGAAAGCCCCGAAACGCTGAAGGTTGAGGACAAGACCTCCATGAAAAACTAACATATGAAGATGCGAAAACGAGGTTTTCGTGCGAATGTCCTCAAAAGCTCAAAGATGAAGATGTGAAAACAAAGTTTTCCTGCAAGACCTCCTTGAAATATGAAGATGCGAAAACGAGGTTTTCGTGCGAATGTTCCCTCAAAAACTGAAAGTTGAACATGTGAAAAGAGTTCGCTGAAAAATTGACAGTTAAACTTAAACATGCGAAAATAAAGCGTTCGGTCAAAAATCCCTGCGAAGATGCAGTCGTAAGCGCTGGTTTGTTTTGTGCCGCAAGGGGTCTCGCTAGAATCACTTGCTCATTCTGTTCATAAAACATTACAAGGAGATGACAAGTGCAACACTTTTCTCGATTTGTGCGTGGCATCCCTTTGCATGTGGTGGCACATGGGTAGGCTGCGCAACTTTCTGCACTCTCCCTTTGCAAACTGAGCACGGCTTGTTTTGCAATCAAAAAATGTACCCACATTGGAAACGCATTTTCCAAAACTTATCCTAGCGCCTACAATTCCAGAAGTATTTTTGAATTCACCTCATCAAGTTTTTTCTATTTTCAACATACAGCCTGAACGTGTCTCTGCTTTCATCTTGTCCACCATTGCGGTGGTATTTCAGTATATCTGTAATTTTTTTCAACAACATTTCTGATTCTGCAACTTTTGTTTGAGAAAACAAGCGCCTCAGATATGAACAGATACTACACCTGCTATGTCACATGACTGAGCGCTCTACAACGCAAATTGGATGTACTGCTGACAGCATTAACATGAAGCACCCCGCCTTGCTGTTTATTTTAGTTCAACAGCACAAAGTTGAAATGGTAAAACAAAATCCCTAAGGAAAATTCTGAATTCCAAGGTGTCTGAGTACTGCCGCATGGACGCAGTTTGTAGCGTGCCTCTACTTGCTGGACGATTCGCCTTTTTTGAAACTGCTATGCTATCTGGCTATGGGGGATTGTCAATGTTTTCCATCAAGGCACGTGCAATTGAATCCACATGAGAACTGTATGAAGTTGTTGCTCGTTCAATTGCCACTGCGTTCGCCAAGCTTTGATCCACTCCACTGCATGTTCAACCTCATCCATGGTGTTGCACAACTGAATCCAGTTTTGGCCATAGTTTGGAGGCTCCTCATCGCTTGAAAGGTCTGTCATGTTTCTGGCCATGACAGCTGTTGACAGTCTAGTCGACTGGTTTCCAGACTTGCAAGCATTCATCACGTTGCAAAGCAATTGAAGTCGCTCTTCATATAATTGCTGTCGTTCCAACGTAGGTGCTGCAGATCTTCTGCGCAAACACTTTGAATAAATGAAGGTCAACATTGCCTCAGGGTTCCATGCAGCATGAGGTTCAGGTAGGTCGTTTTGATCTCTCAAGACAGGCCTCTCAATTCAGGCCTCTCAATTGGATCTGCACCAGCCAAACCGCTGGGAATGCTCGTGCTTGAACTCGCTGCATTACTTGAAGGAAATTCGTTGTTGGCAGCGATGATTGCAGCACTAATGTGGAACATTCTGATTGACCCATCTTCGTCATCATTGATCTCGTTCATAGTTGGTTCCTCCAAAACAGGAGCATCATTGTCTTGAGGGCTCTCTGCAAATCTTGCAAGCCAATTGAAAAACCAAATCATTCCAACTCCAACGCGCAAGGTAAAAAGCAAAATGAAGAGGTCACAACCATTTTCCAAAGTTGAATCACATCCTTGTAAATGAGGTTGGATCAGGCTCAAGGCGCCCGCAAGGGCTCTGTGGTTGACCCTTCGAACAAAAATTCGTCCTGGATCATCGGTTCCTTCCAAACAGCCATTTGGCTTATTGTACAAACCAAGCTAGCTCATCAAGGATCTCATTCTCGGGCAGCTAAACGTTTTGTTCCAATGTCAGCGGGATTCGAGTGGCCGTTGATGCTGCATAACTTCAGCATTCCATTCCCAACCATATCCTGCAACCACAAGATGCGGCAACTCAAGTGCCTCAAACGTCCAACCCCCCTTCGATTCAAGATTCTTTTGGCACCAATGCTTTCAGTGTAGATGTAGATATGGGTTCTTTTGTTGGTGATCCATGTCAACAACCTGGACAGTAAGATGGCGTCACTGGTTCCACTGCTGCAAGCGTAGACTTCAGCTTCAGCTGATGACAACGAGATGATCTTTTGAGTCCTTGATGCTGAGTATATCAAGCACCTTCCAAAAATCACAATGCAACAGTTTACAGGCCTTCTGCTGACACGGTCTGAAGCCCAGTCAGAGTCAGTGAACACCTCCAAAACATGTTCATTTGCATCCGCGTTTGGATAGTCATGAAAAATGCCAGTTGCTTGACCACCCCATTTCAACGATACGCAAACGTCCATGTGGCTGCAAAAATATCCCACCAGATGTCGAAGCATTGTCAAATTTTTCTCAGTGGGTTTTGAACTGTAGGTTGCCAAATGTCGAATGACATGTTGAGTTTGTGGAACATCATTCGCGAGATACATCAAAACACCAACGCAAGTTCTGAAAGTTGTGGCAGATGAAGATGAAACGTCTGGTGTGCCATTTTCTCTTTCAATATCCGCATGTGCAGCGTTTTTCTTGTTCTGGTTTCGAACATTCAATCCAAGCAAACTGCAAAGTTGGGTGATGTGCTTCTCATGCGTTTGAATTTTCAACCTTCCATCATCATGAAGTGTATAGTGTCGTTTCAAAAATGTCAGTTTATCACCTCGCTTCTCAATGCATTGAACTGAAATATCATATGCAGCTTTGAGTTCAGGCATGAACTTGCCCACACATAGTCACGCTTTCCAACCACAAGCAAATCGTCAACATGTATCATCTCCACGCAAGATCCATCTTTTGAACGAAGAATGCATGGATATGGGGTGTGCTCTTCCAATCCAAGCTTTGGTTTGAGGAAGTTGGCAGTTGCGCGATGCCAAAGCAAACTTCCATTGCGCTGTCCAGGGAACACTTTTCCCAAAGAGTAACTACGTACTGTTCCACTTGCATCTGTTGTATGGACCAAGGTATCTCTTTCTTGTTTCACAGTCAGAAAGAAATATCTCACGTCCAAGCTCACCATCACCATGTTCTCTTTCTCACGTCTTTCCAAGAAAACTGTTGGCAAAATTCCTGGAAATGATACTGCCAGACGCTGGGCCAAATAGGTTTTCTCCCTCAGGCTCCAACCAAACGAACTCACGGGCAACGAACCTTGATCTCCCCAGCCAAATTGTTTCGCCCTTTGAATTGCGTTTTTCGCGCCAAGTGCGCACAAATCGAGTGCTCAACACCTTTGAAGTAGATGGCACACAGTCAGGGCTTTGTAAAACCTTCAAACGTTCCAGCCTTTGAAGTTCAAGCTGGTCTGCCAACGCATCCAAACGCGAGAGCTCATCAGCACTGAGTTCAGGTTCTTTGGCAGAGTGAGGAAACGTAAGTTGCTCCGTGATCTTGGACATGTCTGCATCACCAATCAAGCATGGGTCATCCTCATGAAGAAACTGATCATCATAAAACTCCATGTCATACTTGCCAAGTAGTCAACATCATCACTGTTGAAGTCAAATTTCACTGGAGAATCTTCGTGCTCGTAAAGGCCCAGGTCAGTGCTTGTCACCTGAAGCATTCGTTGTTGATCTGGAGAATTTTCAAGCCTGGGAGTCTTTGGGGATCGCTCACCTGAAGGATCCATGGTGTCGTCCCTCGGTGTTGTTGGCTGGTCATCTCCAACACGTTGCTTTTTGGGGTTACCAGGCAAAGCAGGGCTGTGTGCCACTCCAAGTTTTTGAGATGTTGTAGGTCCAGGTGCATCCATGGACCCACTGTCAATGGCTGTATCAGCCGTGTTTGAAGCTTTAGTTTCACCAGTTTCATTCCCCGCCTCACGCGGATCCTCTCGATCCGAGTTTGAACCAACATGCTTAGCAGCATAGGTTTTAACATGTTTTGCATCAACATCGATCATAGGCATGCTGACTGCAAGAGGTGGAGAAATGTTCTTGGTGTACAACATACAATGGCCCAAAGAAGCATATCCATGGTCCCAGGGCGATGTTGTGATCTCGCCCAAGGGTTCAAGCACGAATGGAGTTGGCAGCCTCCGCACTGATCTTGTCACGAAAACTCCCTCAGCATGAATGATGATGTGGCCATCATTTGACAACGTTTTTCCACCCAAACGCCTTTGTCCAGCGTGGCGCAGCCTTTCTGCTTGTCTTGATGCACCCCAAAACAACTTCACCAAACATGCACAAGCGTCCAGCGTAGACCCTGTCTGCAGCACGTTCGAAAGCAGTTGACCCACCACTTACAACATATTTGTTATGAAGCCATGCCGCATGCAACAATGCCCAATTGTACAAAGGATGATTGGAAGAAAAGATGGTTCGTCCACCGGCAACTGCCTCTTCGATCTGGTTGATAAGAATCCCTGCTTTCAGTCTAAGCTGCTGCAAGGTTGATTCAGCAGCTCCATTGCTTTGATGATCACCCCTCACAATTGGCTCGTGGTGCACAACAATACCCAAGCCTCTGCATGTCTTGCGACTCTGAGCGCAAAGCAACTTCTCGATGTTGGGTGTGCATGATGAAACGAACAAACTCTGTAACCATGTATTGTAGTTGGCGTCCACCTTTCTGCAAGGTTGGAATTGCATGTACCAGTTTTGTGTCGCTGTCATGCTAAACAAGCACCGTTTGTTTGTCATCTTCACCAGGCATTTTTGTGCAGTAGCAAAAATCAAAACTGATCACGCTATGTCCTGCATTCTCATGAGGACTCTTTGGATGTGCATGTTGTCGGGCACGATGTTTCACACAAATCTCACACCAGTCTTTGTAAGGTTCATGCGTCAGATTGTGCCGTTGGATCTCCTCAGGAGTTGGCACCTTTGGCACATGTTGGGCCTTGGCCTCGCGCTCACCTTCTGCTTTCAGTTTCACTTCAGCACCATGGGCAGCCAACAATGTCTGCATTTGCAAGTGTTCCAACATCCTTTTCAAACACATCTGCTTGCTTCCACGTTTTGACAAACCAAAACTTTCACAACCTGCACGCAAGGCACGCAATGGACTGTTTACAGTGAAAGCCGTGCCATCGATGTAAACCACAGCTTGCTCCTCCTCACATGGCACTATGCGATCTTCCTGAAGACGTTTACCATCCTTCAAGTCAACTGGAACTTCATCTGCAGCGTCACTCTTGATGCTGGGATCATACCCTTCACTCATCACATCATCAGGTTTGGGTTTGTCAGCAAGTCTCAAACCTTCGTGTGTTCTTTCTGAACTGAATCCGTAGTCAGGCATGTAAAATCCCAAGCTCTCAGCGGGCACTGCATACTTGTGGGCGATGGTGGCCACCTCCAAGACAGGTGAAGGAAAAACAATCTCCTCATCAATACCACCTGGCAATTCACCAACAGCTTCACAAAATTCAAGCACTTCAGGTAAAGCATCACCTGGATCCACTTGACTCACCTCTGAAATGGAACCTCGAGCGCACAAGGAGTTGTTTTTGTAAAGCACTTGAATGCTGTGATAGCCCTTCACAAGGCATGGTCCAAGCTCTGATTGAACAAGACTCCAACCTGATCGAATGATGTGGCCAAGCGCAACAAGTGGTGTCGTGACATCTGCAATGATGAACTTCTCTGTGAATGCAACATCACCAAACTGCAAAGTGGCAATCCTAGTTGTTGCAACATCCAATGGACAGCCTTGGGCATCAACGTACGTAGAGCTGGGTGCTGGGCCAGAACTTCCAGCACTGCTGAAGCTCAAGGGCAAAAACGCTGATGTCAGCACCGCTATCCAAGATGACATCACATAAAACTGAATCATCTGAAAGTTCATCGATCACCAATCTCACATGTTGCAAGGCATCTGAAAACGTTTCAACACCAAAACAATCACACAAGTTGAGGTCAGGGCTGAAAGTCCAACACGTATCGTGATCTGTGCAAGCCATGTCGTGAAGCATTGCAAACATCTGAAGCTTCTGAAAATTGCACAAAGTCTGAAGGGGTTTTGTGAGCTCGATGGTTGCGAAAACACTGTGAGGTCCTCCATGTACGGGTACCGCTGTGCTGGTTCAAAAATTGAAACCATTCTGACAGCTGTTGCAGACGTAGCTGAACTTCCAGTAGTGTGGGCAGTATCCTTTGGATCTTCTTCCACCTGTCTCACCTGAAGGTTAGTTTTTCGTTTGTAGCAATTTTTCTGCCAGTGTCCCGTTTTCCCACAGTAGCTACAAGTGTTTTGCATCCACCTTCGAAGAATGCTTGCCTTTCGATTGTCTTTTGTTGGCATCGGAAAACCCTTTGCCATTGTATGACTTGCCTTTTCTCTTGTCGTTGGACTTGCCCTTGCTCTTGCCTTTGTCAGAGCCAGATTTGCCATTTCCTCTTCCTTTGTCACCGCTCTTTCCTTTCCATTTGCCTTTTCCTTTCTGCACTGCATTGACTTCCATACGTGCAGCACCTCCAGAGTCGTAATGTGCTGCTGCAAGTGACGCGACAACACTCTGGCAAAGTGCTCAGCAAGATGTCGTCTGAAACCTCTTGCCCACTCGCCTTTCTGTATTCCTCTGCCAAACGTTCCAAAGATTGCAGCTGCTCCAAGCACGTCTTGTCCTTGGTAAACATTGGAAATCCCATAAGTGTTGTCAAAAGCGCCATTGCTCGCCCCTTCGTCTTAGGGCTGTACAAGTTGTGCAGCTGTCTCCATGCCTCCAAACCATTTGAAGCCGAAATCTGTCGCAGAAGTTTCAGCGGTCGATTTTTGAGGATACCTGCAAGGATAGAGTGCAACTTGTTACTGCGTTCTTTTGATGTTTGTCCAACTGGATTATCCTGATAGGCAACTGCTACGTTGGGGTTCTCCTCCACGTACTTCCTTAGGCTCGAAACCATTGTCAGCCAGAAATAACCATTGCTTGAAACTGAAAGCGAAATCCGACCACATTGATTGGTTTTCCGTAGTGCTGGTTGCTCCAAATTCCTTAGGACATTGGACTACTTTGCTAGCTTCACCAAATCCAGTACTGCATCCCTCATTGGCATCCTTGAGAGCTTGCGCTGAAGCAGCTGCTTGCGCCGCTTGCTGAACGCTTTGCAGGAGCTGAGCTGTGTCCATGCTCTCTTCTCACAAGCCAGAAAACGCACTGTAAATCAGGTGTGAAAGCCACTGCAGGGCACAAGCCACTGCAGAAAATCCAAAATTTGTAAAACACCTCCAGCAAATTTCAAATTGAATCCTGTGTTCCAACCAGTTGCCAACAAATCCCGCCAGGCACCGAACGCCTATGGCGGTTCAACCCTATGGGATCGGGTCCAGTCCCAAATTGGAGCAAGCCGAGATGTGGGTCCTGTCTCGGTCTCACCCTTGGAGCTCACCAACCCGAAGGTATGGATCCTTGCTCCGCTACCATGCAACTTTTGCTGGAGAAAACAAGCGCCTCAGATACTACACCTGCTATGTCACATGGCTGAGTGCTCCACAACGCAAATTGGATGTACTGCTGACAGCGTTAACATGAAGCAGATTCCATTCGTCACACGAGTGCCCATACCTTCAGGTTCTGGTCCAGTTGTTGCATCCAGAACTAAAATTATCGCTTGCTGAATCACATTGGCGTCATGCCATCGTTCAGCTGCCAACGCAATGTTCTGGTCATCGCGCATGTGCCGCAACAATTTTTCAAAACCAGATTGTCCACCACTCTCATCGGTTTTTTCATGCAAAATTTGATGTTCCTTTTCAGTTTGCTCTAAGTCATGCGTTGTCTCCTCACTTGGGTTGTGTTTTTGGTGCAATTTTTCAAAGTTCCGTTTTTTTTTGCGTCAGCATGCCTCACAAATTGAGGAAGTTCCATCACACCATGTGTCACACAGTTTGTCGATTGCCCCCTGGCGTTGTAGCCTTCCAACGTTTCTTGTTCGATTGTGCTTTGACGAGCTGCAAGTATGTCAAGGTTCTCTTCCACTGTGTTTGTCCGTCCATTGGCGTCATCGATTCTGTTGCCCAACTCAGCTGCACAGTCAGAATGATCAGCCAGTTGAATCTGTGATGATTCAAGGGTTCCTCCAAAAGGGTCCTGCCGGCTCAAGACCCCCAGTGATTCGCATGGCGATGTTCATTCTCAGAATTGCCTTGGTGATTTGTTTTAATCGTTTGGACTTGACAAGCTTCTTATTCTGCACCAAGGAGGTCGCCTGAACCGACTCTCGTGAAGACAGTAACGTAGACCAATCCGCATTCATACGGACAACCTCTGTTTGTTCAACGTGTTTGTACCTATGTCAGCTATGTTGCATGGTGTTGGCACCTGGCAAAATTGAAAACTTCCCTTCGCAGTTCTCTCTTGTACCCACGGCAATTTTCCAGAAAGGAGACGTACCTTCCCTGATCCCTGTTTGCAGGTCAATTGCCTCGTTGACCTGGCATCTGTGTAGACAACGTGCTCCAACTGGTCCTCCAATCCAAATAGCGCACACGTTTTGATAATGAGGCTGTGAGATTCACTCTCGCAAGAGCTCAGTGAAATCAGTCTGACTCCTGCTGCCTGAAGAAATGAAGCAACCATTGATGTAGCGCACCCTGCAAGAGGTTGATTTCCTTCTTGTTTCGTTTTTACCCCGGTCTGCATCTGTATACCTTTCTAACACCCATCGACGAGTTCCTCCTGCGTTCGGTTTTCCCCGACCACGTATTTGCAAGAGCAATCCAACATCTCCAATTGCCTTCATGAAACCAATCGTCTTACGCAAAAGTGGAAGTAACGTCAAAGTTAGGGAGTTCATGCATGGTTCCAACTCCTTGATGGTATACATGAAGTTCATTTTTTCGATCAATGTACAAACACAAACCAACTATTGACCGGTACGCACTTGCATCTTTTGCTAGAAGTTTTTCCTGATTGTCTGGCAGTTGCAAACTTGAGTCCTTTGGCCATTTCTGTGACCTGTCCTGTGCCAAAAGGTTATGCTGCAGCCAACGCATTTCAGCGCATCATGGCTCACTGCGAACCGGCCTTTCGTTTTCTGCAGACGCACCTTTTTCTAAAACGACATCAAGTCAACAAATAGAAGCCGTCGACGTGGATCATGATGGTGGCTTCAGGTGTTCGAGCCAGGCAAGGCTGTTCCTGGGAAAAGGTGAATCCAAGGTGGTCTGTAAGGAACATTTTCAATCATTAAGGCCACTGTTTGGCCCCCAAGCGCTGCCCTGGCAAATTGCGTTTGATGACAAATGGTTCATCCTGGAGATATACCAAGATAGGATCATCCTGCTCCACGTGCCAAAAACGCGTCACGCACTTCTAAGCTGCCCATCGCCACATCATACTCCTCCTTAGGTTTTGCCTCGGCAGCTATACCTTTCACTCCAAGGTATTTGGGTTGTAAAAGGTTTGACGTGTGTGCCCCTGTAGCTGGGTTCAATGTTTTTACACCATTTTTGTTGTCAAACCGCCTGTGGTTTCCCTTTGAAACTCATCTCTAGAAACCAAAACCTGCATGTTGCAAAGGCGCTGGATTTCAATTCGATCTGCAAGATCAACTATCCACTGATCAGGTGGCCCAAGCGCAAGCTCATCAATTGGAGCGTCAAACCAAAGTTCATCAGGGATGCCTGACCAAACCACTTCATCTTTCCCAGCCCAGTCATCATTGTCCTCCATTGCATCGTCTGTACGTCAGTTGTATCGTCATCCATCGTGAAACACATTCTTTTTTTGAACAATATTCACAGCGTTCAACCTTGTTTCATACTCCATTTTCATTTTGCTACTGCGCTGCCTCTTTGCTTCTTCTGCACGTTGTTTCTTCAAAATTTCCTCACTTGAATGATCACCTGGACGCGATGCTGACGCTGCTCTTGAGCCGTCAACATCAACATACCCCCGATGTGGGCAACTGGCATTGCAAGATTTGGATCATCCAACTGAACATCACTTGCAGCACTAGGCATTGCAGCTTTTGATTCCACCTGCAAACGTGCGCTTGACACGGGCATCGATGGTTCATCAACAACTTGTCCACTTTCCAATTCACCTGCAACTCACCAAACCGTTCACGCAACGCAAGGCTCAAGGGATCACTGGCCATTCAAATCATTCAAACGCGTTTTCTTCTGCATATTGAATAACCGCCTCCCTGCATCCTTGTCACGCAAATGGCTGTCCTGAACTGGACCAAGGGGCATCTCAAACTGGTTTTGGCACTGGTTTCGTCACCGTCGGCAAAATTTTCGATCCAAACCCAGCCTTGTACTGCCACGAAAACATCGACAATGCGAATAATATGCCATGTGGCTCCTCCAGGTTGCGTTGATTCTGCGGGCACTGCGGGTCAGGAAGGTTGATCGTCCATCAAATGCCACGTAGTTTTTTGAGCATCAGCCTTTCCCAGAAACAACATTTTTGTTCCACTTGGCTGTCGCTTTTGTCGCTGGAATCACGCATCCAAAAGTTGGCTCACCAAACTCAAATAGTTGTCCAGAAAAAAACACGGCCAAAAGCCAACTCATAGGGGGGGTTCCCCTCATCATTGGAAAAGGCGGAATCAACCATGCTGCATGCCTCAGGGCCCAACTCCAAGTTGGCTGGAAGTTTCAAGCTGAATTCCCAGGCTCCACGTCAGCCTGTATTGCCCTGACATGAAAGCTTCCTGCAGGCACACATTGTCCACTCAAAATTCGAATGTTACCATGAACAACCATTGACTTGTTTTGCAACTCCAATGGAATGGCTGCTCCTGCAGTTTGACACAACAAAATGACACGTCCAGTCATGTCTCTCAAAGCTATCTCCATGTCTTGCGTGGCCTCAACTGGAATCTCTACTCCCTGGGCGTCCACCAAGCGACCAAGTGAGTTTGCTTCTGGGGGCCCTTTTCCCAACAGGCCGGAAGGGAAAATAGAAGCATCTGCCCACTATCAAGGAGGATGTTGTGAACTTCTTCCAAACGGTCACCACCAACAATACCATCTGCAGTTGTACGCACAGCACCATTGAAGAAATACTCATCACAAGCGTCATCTGCAGAATCGCCAACGTAATGATAAATCACATGCACACTGCCATGAACGCTTGAAGGACTTGAGTCACGCATGTCAAAAATCATTTCATCACATCTTGAAACATCAGCACTGTTCTACTCAATCTCACAAATCCTTGCAACCTTGTACTGAGTTGCTGGCGACGGTGTCACTGGCTGTTGCTGAGAAACGCTTGGCATCCCACTCAGTGATGACGAGGGTGATCCCTGCGCAGTTGTTGTTGTAGTTTGTGCAGCTTCAAAGCCAACCTGCCTTAGCCTCACCTGTGTTGAACGACAACAGTCTTTGGCCAAATGGCCCGGTCGCCCACAAACAAAATATGCTTTGGAATCTCCTTTCCCTTTGCCCTTGGATCTGTCATTCTGTGCGTTGACGTTTCCCTTAGGGCCTTTCTGGTCAAAATATTTTTCCTTGCCTTTTTCCATCTTTTGACTTCCCTTTTCCTTTGGAGTTTCCCTTCGGGTTTTCCTTGGACTCCCACTTGGCTCCTTTGTTCTTGCCCTTGGACCAGGTCTATCTCCATCGGAACAGGGCCATTATTTTAAGACATCGCACTGTCAGTCCCCAAAACCAGCTGTTCTGACCACTTTGTTGTAGAAGCATCACACAGCAGAATCATCCCACAAACTTTTGAATAAGTACTTGATTCATTGGCTTGAAGCTGCAACCATACCTTCAATTGTCCAGTCACACTATGCATCAGGATGGCCGTCCACAGTATAAATACGTAGGTAGCGTTTGCAAGCCGGCAACGGGAGTAACCATCTCAGTCCATTACGTATTGCCCGCTGATTGGCTCAAAAACACCGCGACGCTGCTTGAGAGGAAAACGGTTGCTGCAGTCTGAGCGCTACATCTGGCGGAACCAGCGGATTCTTACAGCAAGATCACGGAGTACAATCGGATCAGCGCCCATTCTCAGGTTATCCGCCGTACTCTCTGCCCAAAGGCATACAGTGGTGCTGTAGCCTTCAGGAAGCGCACTGTCGTTGTCTTTGGCATCCTGCACTTCTTACCCTACTACCTGTCAATTCGACTGGTGTAAACGGAAGCAGTGTAAAGCACAGTAGCCAAAGCAATGTCACAGATCAATGCAATGAAACCCATCTGTCCTTTGCAGCCCCGACCCGTCAATCGAACACTCCAGGGTCGGGAGATGGTGGTGGAGGTCCAACCTTGCGGGTGGCATGCAGCAGCCAAACTATTCCACGGGGAAGACCACGGAGGTCATCTTCGGCGAGGTCACCGAGACGCACTTCGAGGCCTCCAATTGAAGACGTAGGCGCTGCCGTCCCTACGGGACCCTACGCGAGACATTGCTCGGAGTACGGGTATCAGCCCTACGGCTGGCGCCGCAAAACGGAAGTCTTCAAACAGTGCTACTCGAGGTGAAAGTGAGTTTCACAAGCGACTTCTCCATGTCAGCAATGAGATGGACAAGGGTGAGAAAGTTTGAGGACGCATTACGTCATCGCGATGAAGCAATGTGTGAAATGGAAATCTACTCCAACTACCTACAACTTCGACATGTACCAGCTCTATGTCTCTTCAGAAGTCGGGTACATGAGGGAATCATTGGCTAATGCTGCACGCATCATGAGCGAACAGTCGGAAGCTCTTGCTGGGGCACATCTCATGGACGAGGGCTCTACACTGAGGATTTTGGAGTTTGGTCGTCGTAATGAGCTGGCGGACATGGAGCTCGACATATCGTTCAAGAAAGTGAACAAGCACGACATCGATATCACTCACAACTCGAGAATGCCGTTCGTCATATACAAGAACAACACCATGAGGCGGAAGAGCCTGCAGAACAATTCAGGCAACAGCACGAGAGACTTCAAGAAAATGTATGGACTTTGTTGCCGAGAGAGAGGAAATGAACCGTCAGGAGTTGGAAACTATATCATCAAGATTGGCTGCCAATGCCGAGGTGGTGATGGTACCGTGATGGTGAAAGACCAACAACTGGTGCAGATGCAGAGTCAAATTACGGAGTTCGCAGGGAGCATGATGAATGCATTGGTGAATGGATGATTGTTGATCAATTTCGACGGGACAAGGACATGATCCTGGACAATGAGGCAAGCATCAACGCAATTATGGAGAACCATAAGGAGGAGAACTCCGACCTGGCAAAAACCAACTACCAACTACGTCCCCGAGTCGCTGAGGTCTGGGACTAGGTCGCCAGCTCACCCATTACGCAGTTCGTTGAGATTTTGGAGTTGACGGATGACGCGGAGGAACTCAACATGACTGCTAGGAAGTTCACCCACAAGTGCACAACCTACATTCGGTCCTTCGTCTTTCTGGCATCCGCCAAGACGGAGTTCATAGCTGGGTTCATTGCCGACAGCATCCCGAGGATGGCAACACTATGGGATATGATCAAGGACGGGCACATCCCATACCCAATTTTGGCTGCGGAAGACTTCACAGCATTAAAGCTGAGGGACTTCATCAGAAAGTTCGGCATGATCCACAAGTGGCAATCTTCGGGGCATCAACAACTCGTCCCCCGTAGACAAGACCTACTTTTCGAGGACGCACGGAACGAAGTTCTTCAAGTGCCAGAGGGAGTACTTCTATTTCCGGTTTCTGTGCTGTGTGACTTCTTTGCTGTGTGATTTCTTTGCTGTGAGAGTTCTTTGCTGTGAGGCGTCTTTGTTTTTGTGAACAAAAAGCGGGCAGCGCTCTCTGTTTTGGACCACAAAAGGCCTAGCACGTAGATTGTCAATGACATGGTTTTCAGGTCATATGTTTGCACGTTTCAGTCTCGATTTGTGCTCTCATCCTTGTGCATGAGTACAACTGTAAAATCTTCATGCTCCTCCTCAAAAGTATGAGCGTGTCGCTCAAAGTCTTGTCTTCCAGCTTCTGCGACGTTTTCAGTCAGGCATTGTACCTGACCTCTCATCTTTTTAAAACTTTCACAAGACATCTAAAGATAGTCGCCCTGCATGATTCCGTTCAAATCATTCACATACCTTTGGTAGATCTCGGACATATGTTCTCGTCCTCGATTTCTTGCATAGCGGTGGAGCCTTTGGAAAACTCCCCTGATGGAAGTCACCACAGGCATAGTCATTCCGGTTGGACGGGATCCGGAACTGGCATTCAGGACTGTCATCATGGCCTGCTGCATCTGCGAGGCATCATAGTAAAGGTCCTGGGCCAAAGCTTCGTTCTGATCGTTTCGCATTGAATCCAGCAAAGTTGACATGCCAGCTACTGTACCAACTTCTTCTTCATCCTCTGTTTGAGGCTCTTCTTCTGCTTCTTCACCAAGCTCTGCATGATCGTCAGTTGTATCAGCCTCGCTGAGCACTTGTCAACACTGTGTTTCTTACGAAACCTCCATGTCCATACTCCATCAATCCATAACGGATGCAACCCGTCTCATCATCTAAGACTGCAAAATTCTCTCGGAGATCTTCTTCGAAGATTGTAAACCTGACATGAAGTTCGTTCAACCTTTCAGCCAATCCTGGTCCATCATTGACCAGCCAATTCAAGTTATCCAAGCGTTCGCACAACCATGCTGCATACTCGTAGTGATCTCCAAGTTGCTGTTGGATGCTTTCAACATCCTCAACCAGGCTTTTCCATTTGCGCCGTGCAAAAACTGCTAGCGCAACAATCCCAGCAGAAGGATAAACATCATTCCAAACATCCAAAATTTCCATGAAGTCACATTGCTTTCTGAGACTGTTGAGGTTCCATCGCATTGCTGACCCATCACTCCCAGTGGCTCAAGGCCCATTGCAACGGTCAAACGCATGATAACTTTTGCCAGCTTCTGCAACTGATTTCGATGGCCTGTCTTCTCGGCCTGCTCATGATATTCTTGTTCTCCAATGCCCTCAAAGGCGTTCATATACACCAATCCACTCTCATACATGAGCAAGAAAAGGCGTTTCTGCTCAAGGCATTTGGTACCTATATCTGCAACATTCCGAACCGTAGGCACTTGCTTCAAAGTCACAGATCTGTCATTGTTTTTCTGTTGAATCCACAATAGTTTTCCTGACACATGTCTCAGGCGTCCACAACCTTCACCTGATGCAATCTGACGTGCTGAAGAACTGTCAGTGTGGTGAACATGTTTCACAGTCGTCTCGAAAATGAATTGCGCACATGCGACAATGAAAATTCCATCACACATCGCACTGACAATGCTATGCAGCTCTGGTTCGCAGGATGAAAGGGATATGGTTCTTTGGCTTCTGCTGCTGCCAAAGACAAACGCATTGTTCAAATAATGCATTCCACATGAGGTCGATTTTCGATGATCTTTGTCCCAAGACCAATCTGCATCAGAGTAACTCTCCAGAATCCAAGTTGTACCTCCATCTGAAAAGCATTTCCGTTGTCCAGGTATAGGTACATCCAAATGCACAGCTAAGTCACCAACATGTTTCATATACCCAACCAGTTTTCTCAAACGTTGCACTCAAGTCAAAGTTGGGGCTGCCATGTTGCTTGCAAGTTCTTTGATGGTGAACATAAGGTCTGGACGTTCCCTGCTAACGTAGAGGCACAGCCCGATAATGGACCTGTAGGAACTGGAATCCTTGGAATTCAATTTCTCTGACTCATCGGGCAATTGGATGCTAGAGTCACATGGCACTTTCTGCTTGCGAGCAACACCAAATGCTGATTCAAATGCTTTCACAACCTTCTCAACTGAAGTTCCAGGCGTAAGCATCAACCATCCATCCATTTCAGTGATTTTCCTTTTCAAAAAAGTAACGCTGGTTCCCAATCCATTGAGTTGGTAATGGCTCACCGAAAACTTCTCACTCATGCCTTTGAGAAAAGTGTTCTCCCAAAAGGACTTCTTGCCAACAAACATGATGTCGTCGACATGGATGAGGATAGTGGCATGCTGATTTTTCGCCAAACAAGGTTGTTCACTGCAAAACTCAAAATCATATGCATCTCTGAGGT
>Ga0126342_10000006_pt1 | contig 88859 bp, 87 predicted proteins | sample Cyp1metagenome_FD_92528 | JGI IMG/M metagenome (GOLD analysis project Ga0126342, IMG submission 92528) | Coral microbial communities from Lord Howe Island, Old Settlement Bay, Australia - Cyphastrea 1 metagenome | ecosystem: Host-associated > Invertebrates > Cnidaria > Coral ...
GATAGGTAGGTAGGTAGGTAGGTGGATAGTCAGAGAAAGAGAGAGAAATAGTGAGAGAGATCAATCACCTTTCGCTCCATCAGTGGCTTCGCTCTGCCATCCCTGATTCACAACAACCAACCTTCACAACAACCAACCTCTCCTATAGGTTTCCTATTTTTGAAACTTCCGCCACCGCCTTGTGCGGTACTACTGGTATTTATATGTGGGAATGTCTCAAAATGAGGTGTCCGTTTTTGGTTCCAAAATTTGAGACATATCCATGTGTGTTTTATCCTTTTCCTCTGGAGCCCGACAGTTTGACCGCTGCATGATTGTCTCACATTGAAACTAACTATGTGCCAAAGAGGCTGCCCCCATGTGAGTGGCTTGAACTATGCCAAGGGCGAGGAGGGAGGAGAACCTTCTCAGTCACTCGCATTGAACGGCCACACCCGCATTAAGCAAAGCCCAACGACGAGCAACAAAGAAAAGCAACCCATGCTCATCAGTTTACAGCGCGGCTTACTATTATTTACTCTATGCGCAGGCTGGAGATAATCTTCAATGATGCAAGATTGGCAAGACTTGCCCCGCACTCGTAGCCCCGGTTGTGCCCCGAAGCCCTAATTAACTTGGCCAAGCCTTCAACCGGAACCGGATGGGAGCTGGATCGAATCGGATCGGAAGCGGATCGGAACCGGATCGAACCGGATCGGAGCTGTATCGAAAGCGGATCGGAACCGGATCGGGAACGTGTTGCTTCGCAAATCATTTGTCCCCGGGGTTAAGGAATTCTGTGAAAATGATTGAAAATGGCCTTCTATAATGCTTATAAGCGCCTATGCCCGGTGTCGCTCCAGTCCCGCTATATCGACGCGTAAGCATTTTAGAGGCCATCGGCCATCTATGAAGCACCATGTTCCCGATCAGGTTCCGATCCGGTTCCGACCCGGTTCCGACCCGGTTCCGATCTGGTTCCGACCCGGTTCCGATCCCGGTCCGATCTGGTTCCAATGCGGTTTGTTCTGAAACTGATCCAGCCCGCTCACCGCACACCTCTTTTAGAATGGAGAGCCGTCCATCTAATCTGGCACCGCTTCTTCCACCACATGACATGTGATAATCTTCACATCCCTGAGCCTGCCCTACAAGAACCCTGGCCCGAACATCGGCATTGAATGTCCCGTCCGAAAATGCCCCTGCGGTCATACTTGCCCCAGGAAAAGTGGGCGTCCGTTGGAGCACCGGCTTTGACACCACTACCTTGACCCAGAAAAGCCAACCACTTTTGCGGCCGCCCTCTGGACACCAGCCCGAGCACCTCTGTCCCCACGAAAAGTGCCTCCGGGGGTACCCGGCCCCAAAAAGCATGTTAGGCATAATAGCTTTCTAGCAACAAATATGATGGAAACACGACAAAACCTGAAAGGATAATTAAGCATTTCATCCCGCAAACTCAACAAGCTTTGAATGGAACTGCAAAAAATGAGAGCCAACTTGACTGCTGATTTGAAATGCTTTCGGATTTAGAACAGTGAGCCGCTTCGACCACTACGGTACGATGACCGACGCATCCGACTTTCAGGAAAACTCGTTGTGCTTTCTTCATCTCTGTGGCGCATTCCCCAGCCGATGGAGAAACCATGGTAAAACCTTATGCACCGTATGCGCACCGTGTTTCCAAACCACGGTTGTGGATTAGCGAAGTGCCGCTCCGCCGCTCCGTTCCTTTTGACTCTCGAATGATCCCAGGTGGAATCCTGGCAGCTCCGTTGAGACCGCCGCAAAGCGCCCCTGAGATGTCAACAGTTGGGCCACGGCCCATGGGGCCCATGACATACTTCGGCCTACGTCATGAAAGGCCATGAAACATGGGAGTGGTGTTGGAAGATGCCTCCAAACTGAAATCATGACATAACAGTTTAACATAGTTTAACATGACCAGCTTGCTTATCTTGCTTAGTATCCCAAAAATGAATCAAAATGATCAGAGGATCTGGAAAAGCCTGATCATGGATGATCATTGCTGGTCCATGATGGTTCACCGGGAGCTCCGCCCTCTCTATAGTGCCATAGTGGCACCCTGCTTTGTCAATTTCCCCAGCACCAGGATGCCAAGATGTACCAAGGATCTCCGGGCAAAGCCGCGATGCCATTAATGGGACATGGCCCAAATGGCTGAAGGCTCTCCAGCGTCTGCAGCTTGGCATTCAGCAAATGGATACTTCCATCCTGTGAGCCACTGGTAATCTAACATGGGAAGGGGAATCATAATGAATTGAAATAGAAAAACCATCATTAAAGCATCTTCAAATGAACGATTTTCCATTTGTACCATGTGGGACAGGATAAGTTCTAACTAACCTCTAAGACCACCCAGTTGATAAGTTGATAGGCTATTTGGCGGGCAAAAACATGGGAACACCAGGGAGTCGGTATCCCACGTCAATTCTTGGAGACAGCCATTGTACAAAGATGGGGGGCCCCGTGTTGCCATCATGGGCATTTTTAAACTTGGAGGATTGTGGCATACAAGAGATTTTGATATCGTGTTCCACTCTCAGAAAGTGTGGACTATGTAGACTTACTAGCCATTGGGGAAACAATACTTATATACAGGAAAAAATGGAAACACTGTTTTTGAACAGGCCTACGAAGACTCTCTCTCTCTCTCTCTTCTCTCTCTCTCTCTCTCTGCATTCGAACAATGCTTATCAACACCTAACCCATGCTGTATTCAATTGTAATTATTAACAAATGACAATTGTTTGCTACGAATTGTGCTTCATCACAGCGAGTGTTCCTCTCATACTCATGTAGTCTCTAACCCAACTCCGATTCTTCAAATTTTTCGGAGAGCCCCGTGGGAAAAAACTAAAACATATACATGTCATTGCATCGAGTCCCTCCCAGCGTCGGCCTCAGAACCAATGGCAATGTGCTCTTTGTCAACAATTGCCAGCGACAGCAGTCGGCTGATGCCCAAACTCACCCGCTTCCTTGACAAGCGATGCAAATTTGTGCAATGAGTCTGGGTCTCAAATGGGAAAAAGGAACATGCGCAACATAAACGCAGGCACACTACATGTCTGTATAATATACTTGTAGAATCTAGAGGACTCAATACATGCATCTGCCATATATGCGAACAAGTGCTACTCCTTCCATTTGCTGGATGTGAGCCGTGGCACTGTCTCGTGCAATCAATATGTAGTCCATGGACATGCAACCGGAACAGGCCTTCATGTATGACAAGAGTTCAGCAGCACAAACAGGACCATACCGTAATTAGCGACATAGTGCACTTCGACACATATCTGACATATGCATCTGTTGCAATTCGGATGGGGAAAAATTTGGACATGTATAGAACTGGGGAATTGACAATTCGCATGAAATTGGCACAAACATGCTGCAACCCCATTGGTCTTCACTCTTCATGGCACATCTGCAGCAGAGTTGCAGGAAACTGAAGCTGTCCAACACGACTTCACCATCATGGCCGCAGGACACCAACCTGGACGCTGAGATGGCCCTCTGACTTTTCCATCTGAGTGGCTTCGACTCAGAAGGGACAAAGGGACACCGGGAGTTTGAATTATTTCAAAATCACTATATAACGGTGGTGGATTCCGGCGGCAGTGGTCTCCAGAGGGAGACTGTTTAGCTGATTCAGCTACGAAGAATGGCTTATGCGGAGGACTTCAACCAGGAGAACCGTGCAAGGTTCTCAGGTGCAAAGGAAACATCGCTACAAGACATGGATCAAGGACAGCTCAACCGTTATAGCAAATTATATCCCAAAATTACATCTATATATACATTCTCCCATCAAAATCCCATCGAATTCCCATGATGTTTTGTTCCTAATAATGCAGGCAACCCAAAACCCTCAACCTATCTGTACCATTTGGCGATGGTTGATGCAGTTTGTATCATACAAATTTTGATTGTGGGGATGGTTTATCGCAGTGGGTTTAACACATTAATCACCGAATATCACTTAAAACCACAATGATGATAGGCGCCTGTCCCTCCAGCAGCTGAGGCATGTCACGCGACCCGCGTGTCGACTTGGCTCCCGGAGGAGAGACGCTCGCCTCGCGAATGGGATATCCATGGGAATATGCTGAGGGTATTGATATGGAGTTCCAAGACTTTACAGTGAGGGGCTTGAATTTCCAGCGCATTCTGCCGGTACGCCAAGCAGAGTGGGTCGCTTCTACAATGGTGGTCAATCATTTCAACAAGTTTGCACGTCAATCACCAAAACAATGATCCAATGATCATGAGAAACTTACTACAACTAATGGAAGGGAACACTGAACACCGCCCATTTTCCACAAGCAAAATCATCTTCCACTTGGTCAACTGAAGGGCTGCAGCTCAGGGGCGCTTCTGCGATCCAATCCTTCGGCCTTCCAAGCGCTGGCAGCTTCCAGCGATGTCGATACTTGGAGGCACCAACGGCGAACAGAAAACCACCGCAAACCTGGGGGCATTACATGTGCTGCTGGACACTCTTCCAAATTTTTAGGGTTGAAGGCCAGGTTTTAAGATGTTTTAAGATAAGTATAAAAAAAAATCCGAGCTGGTTGGCAAGTGAAGGGACATTCCACAAAATGAATCAAACTGACTCCTCTTCATTCATCATCCGGGATGGTGGCTTCAAGACTTCGCCACATTGTACCACCAACCCGGAAAACGCTGTTGGTCAAATGGTTCAGCTGCATGACACCAAAATCCTGCGGGCACGATCATATAAGTAGCGGAAGTTGGATACCCAGGAAACAAAAAAAAATGTGGACCAGGATGGACCAGGTATATATATGTTGAAACATGTTGAAACAGGGGATATCGTGATGTCCCCCATCTATATGCCTCAGTGCCACCGGGGATCCCCCTTGGACCCAAGATCAAACACTGGCTGTCACGCTGAGAAGCAGCCAAGGCCAAGAGATCACCATTTGCCTCGAAGTTTCATGATGCTCATGACATTTGATGATGTTTTGATTGTACGCCATGAATCAGCATGATCCTGCATCTGCCTTGAAAGTTGAGGATGTAAGGATAAATAAACAGCCAGTCCAAAATGAACATGGCCTTGCTGTGCAACGCATACTTGGAAGAACTTGGAAGTGCACAATGCTTACGCATTTTAACTGCGCAAGAGGCTATGCTGCCGACTGGAGAAAAATCGCATTAGCGGAAAAAAAAACTCCAGCAAGTTGGTGGTTGATGTAACTCGAGTGCCCAACTGTTTGGTCTTGGCCTTGACTCTGGGAGTGCTCTTAGCCTTGGCTTTGGCGTTGGACTGACATCTTTTTGTCATAGCATACAACATTGTTCGTCTTCTCTGGCTTGGAGACATGGGTTTCTCACGCGTCGATGTCCTTTGGCAAGGGCTGCTGGCAGAGGCAGAGGCTGCTGTCTTCTCTCTTTTCACTTCCCTTGCAGGGGCTTCTGTCCTCTCTCTTTTCACTTCCCTTGCAGGGGCCTCTGTCCTTTCTCTTTCTTTTCACTTCCCTTGCAGGGGCTAGATGCTCTCTCTTAACTTAACTCCCTTGGCAGGGGCTGCTGTCTCATCACCGTCATCGTTCACCAGAACCGGCACTACAGGGTGCACAGTCTGGTCAAGAGGATCCTCCACGGTCTGGTCAGGTCGGTTGGGTTCCCCAACCGGCTGTGTATGTTGGGATGGGATGAATGTCACCAGTAGATACCAACTGGTTGCTCTTCGTCTTCTTCAGCTTCCAGGTGCTGAATATGAGCCTTCCTTTAAGCCAACATCGCTGTTCGAGCACCAATGGGTTGAGGAGGTTTGGGCTCACTGGCGTTGAAGGCTGTGCGAGCAGGCGTGTTGGATGTCGCGAACAAACCGCCCAATTGACACCGGGATGATTTGTGATCCATGTCTCCAACGCTCTGCTAGGTATGCTAGGTGTTGGATGACCACCACTGAAGTCTCCACTGCGGACGTTGTAATGACGGCACGCTGTTGCGCCACGTTTGTTTTACCGAGGGGCTTTCAAGCCATCAGCGCGGGTTTTCATTCCATAGATCTTGATGTTTGTCTGGCTGTCTGAACTCCAGAAACGTGAGCCCGTGCTTGTAATAATGAAGATGTCCGGGTGGTTGGCTCGGCAGAGTTGTACCCACACCAGACTGCCAAGCCGGCTGGGGATCGAATGGCGGTCTCGATTGATGTTCCACCGGCCGTCCACACCTACTTAGATTGCACTTCTGGAGTTCCAGAGAGAACCACCAAGATCCTTTCAACTCAACGTTTCCGCTCTGACTGCTTGCACCACGGCTTCGAGGTGTGAAGAGGAGATCTCCAGGCACAGCACTGGTTAACGATGCCGATATATCGGACCACCATTGCTTGTCCCTCTGGCTGCTCATGTAGTTCCCTTCTCCTCGCCAAAAGTGGTCTGCACCGCCCTTGAGACGTGCCATGCCGCAACAAACAACAGCACAGGTCACTGTAAAATAAGGAAGAACTGCCATCATGCATCAGCTCCTGGTCTCGAAAGCCTCTGGTAGCCAGGGCTTGAACTTCCGGTGCATCCGGCTGCCATTGCATCCGACTATATCCGACTACGGGGAGTTCCAGGCATGGTTTTCAAACTGCACCATCACATATCTAAAAAATAAAGAAACAAATATAAAACGTTGATGCTGAGCCAAAGCGACATTTCTCACAAATCCAAAAATTGCTATGGCATGCTATGGCTATCAACAAAAATCCAATACCTGTTCCGTTCATGATTCATGATGCACGCTTCTTCCGGGTCATAGCTTGACATGGTCATAATAGCTTGCCTCGAATGACGCAGTGAGTGCAGTGACTTGTCAGCAGTGAGTGCGTGACGAAACCTGAAAAAACATGTTGCATTGTACGCTGTGCAATGCATACCCCAACCTCCAAATCTCCCACGTGGGCGCAGCTTCTCCACCGCGCTGCTGTGTCTCCCTCCTTTTGGGGCCGCCAAACCTTGATGAAGTTGCAACCTATACCTCACTGCTGCCCAGCCGCCAAGAAACATCCAAACTGTAAACTGTGTCTGGGTGAATTTCCTGGGGATTATAAGCAAGTCAGCCATCAACCTCACTTTTTGATGCCAGTCTGTTTGACAGACTATGCGCAAATCTGTCAAATACTGAAACGAACCATCCCCCCAAGCAAAATTTCCTATATATGTTGCTAGATCCCGCCAGGTGGCTGTAAAGTTGTCCTTCATGAAACAGCACGTCTCGCACCCATCCAGTGTGCCCTTGCAGTGTCGCTAGCACCGATGCGTCAGGGCCAAAAATGCTGGCACAACGGCCGGCGCCGCCACCCACTGCAATGACCGTTGAGTTTTCCTCCTTGGCTGTTTGAGAACAACTCTCAAGTTGTCGCATTGGACTTCATGGTTCCCCTCCCCCCGTTTAAAAAAACACACACATTTTCTGCCGGGGGTCATCGGTCCCAGAAAAACATTACTTCACATTACTTCCATCAAAGTGGCCACTGCCAGTGAGAAGAAAGGTGACTTCAGTGAGGGATCTGCAGCTCGCTGCTCCATCTTCCACTGCTGATCCACTTCCTGCCACCACTCCACAGCTTCGTTGCTCCCCAGCACCAGCTGTGACGCATTGCGTCGTCGCCCTAGCCCTGGCGAAACAGTGGTCAGGGCCCGAGGGCCCCCGGCACCTTGGACATCGCAGAAATAGATATAGAAGCACTATGAAGCAATGCTGTACAACATTGTAAACCAAGATACACACCGTAACGTTATGGGCTTTGACACATTTCAACCCATAGCTTTGGGTGCAAAAGCCTTCATTTTTTTAATATTTTTTTGTGGTTTTTGGATGTTTTCGGGGCCACTGATTTCAACAGCTGCCAATGCGAACGAGACACTTCTACGAAGCAAGTGGGCCTGGTGATCTTGGCTGCTGGCTCGGAAGCCAAGAAAAGAGATCGTTGAAAAGAAACAAGAGACCAGTGGCATAGGACAAGGCACACTGCAAATCTCTCCTGCAGGATCAGCACACCACTGACAAATATCCCAAATACGGCATGTATACTCACAAGCCAAGCATGACACATCGTAGAGATTTACAGCAATCACCGCCACCGCCAACACCCCCAAAGTGGGAAGCCTGTTAATTACACCCACCATCACGCCTCTCAAAAGATGGCAGTGGCCGCCCCTGTGCACGGCAGAAATTTGCGCCGGGATGGATACATCACACCATGAATAACTGAGGTTCTGTGCTAGTCAGTCTGCGCGGTCGGCAAGGTATTTTTCCCGCCCAGTGGCCAGAATAATCAGAATAGTGAGAACCGATGCAGGGAAGCTTTGGCCCTGCACAAACGCCCAGCGTCCGCCGAATCTTGGACAAACATGTTGCGCATCTCGCGAAAGTGTTGTGCACTGTTGTGCATGTTACACGTGTGAAGGCCGCATTTTCGTGAAGTCCACGGAGACACTACGAGTCTTTCGGAAATAGCCTGAATATATATATATATACATATATATATATATATATATCGATTCTTGTCAACTCTTCTGGAAGGCCATGATCCTTGTTGAACTCGTTCCATGCTTGCATCGCCCCTTTGTGGGAAAAGACATCATCAAAAATGACAAAGCCACCCACCGGAACAAAGCCATACAAGTAGTAGAGGGCATCCTGGTAGGAGTCGTGAAAGTTGCCATCCACACGCAGAACAGCCAGCTTCATGTTGGAATCCTTGTGCTTGGCATAGTACCCTGGCAGATCCTGGCAGTGTGTCTTTGAATAGGCCCTTGTAAAAAAAATACATTGGACATGTTCGAGCCATATGCATCGTACATGTGGAAGCCGTTCATGACAGTCTCAATGCGCACAGCGAGAAACTCGGCCGAACCGCTGTAGTCAGGGATGGTCCCAAATGCATCAAAGACATGGACTAAACGAGTCTCTCCCATCACATCCAAGATGGATTTTGCAAAGATGCAAGTGCCGCCTCTCCAAACTCCCAATTCAGCAAAATCACCTGGAACAGCATTTGCCATCACCTGCCACAGGATATCGGCCACATTTCTTAATCGCACCAATCCCACCATGGTATGGCCATGTGGCGGCCAGTCCAGCGGTGCTTGTGTTGCCACAGCGGCTTTCAGCCGGGGTGAGCACTCCCGTCAAGGCCAACGCCAGGAGGCGGACATATGGCTGGGCTCATGGCACGTTTTTTGCCGAAGCTTATTGGCTCGGTGGCCAATCCCAAGTTCTCCAACTTGGTCGTAACCGGAATCGGTGGATGACTTAGACGACTCAGCATACTCGGATCGGAATGCTCAACGGCATCTTGCGTCTCAGTGGCAGTTTGCAAGCCTTTTGATGGTTTCTCCACCTGTCTCTCATTGTGAAGTGGAGGTTGGGCATGATAAGAAGGATACATAATGATACATAAATGTCATAAATTGCACTGTAGAAAACACCAGGAATAAACTCCAAAGAATTTGGAGACAGCATACTTTCGACTCCATGGCGTCGAACCGACCTGATGTCCATCTTGAGCCAGTGTGTGGTGCGAGGTTGGCCATCAAGCACCGCACAAAACACCTTCAGGTTCCGCGGGCCATCCTGGTGCCCAAATCGGGAAATACAAGATAAATACCAGCAATCCTGAAATATCCTGAAATAACAGACAGTGGAGAAAACATGAGAAAACCACTTCCCAGCCCCAAGGAACCTATGAACATCTATGCGCCATATCCTGCCTCAATTTACCAGCTTCAGCACGGCTGCCAAAGCCTGAGGCGAAAGGACTGCAGAGACTGTAAGATAGCCAATCGTCGATGCTCACCATATCTGCAACATCTGGCTCGAATGTACCCAATATAGTAGTAAACTACTTATTATATACACATACACCAGTACAATGCATCTTGCAGCATGTGAAACAGTACAAACAAATATGGCTACCCAGGTAAGGAAATGTTTCCAGTTTCCAGTGAGCGGTTGCCGATGCCGAGTGTGGAAGTGTTCCAGTGGCTCTCCTCTTCCGCCATTCCGCGGCGTGTATGTGTGCGTTCCTCCAGTATCCTTTTGAGACCAAACAAATGAAGAGGGTGAGTTGCCAGAGTTTGTTTGCTTCAGTGCCACGAGGTTGTGCCAATTATTTGTCTTTTCTTCTTCAGATGCCTGGTAGCCCAAACTTTGTCGGCAGGGTGGCCAGCTTGTCTCCCAGATTGCCTCCTAACATGGTCTCCCAGCATGGTGACCGTCTGGCATGGGTACTGTCCAGTGCATCTCTTGGACCCATGGTACTTTTGTCGGGGGATCCGTCAGTATCCGTCCCATGTGATGTCAGCTTTGGCAGAGCTGTCACAGATTCTCACGAATGTGAGCTATTGAATGCTATTGCCCGGCTCCGCCCTTCTCGCCCATGGGTAATTTGGTATGGTAAAAAGTGGAACCTGTTTTGCCTCAACCAAATGCTGCCATAATTCTCATGTGATGCGCCCCACTCAGGAGCTCCCGCGAAACTTTTGCACCTCTTGTTTGAGTTTTCAAAAAAGCACTGAATATCATCTGTAACGCCCCTTCATACCATGACACGTGAGGGTTGGACGCTGCTCAAATGGGTCAAAGAGTCAGGAATCAGGAATGGTGAGATATGGTGAGGCAGCTCGCTATATGACTATATGACTATATCTACATAATTCTATATCTGACAAATGTAACCAACATCAACAAACGAAACATCTCATTGCTTTGGAGGTGCAAGGGTCTGAAATCCGAACGACGAGCCATCCCGACATCCCTGCATGCATCATAAATGCAAAGCGGCCATACGTGGTGAACCCAGACCCAGAACATAATATGTCGCTCAGTTGCTAACAAAGGGATTGCAAGGGTTGCCCAAACAAAAATTGCCCAAATTGCACCTTTCAAATGCATCCGACCCACTAAACCTCATGACTCTAAGGACTGAGCGATCATCATATTAAGCCGCATGGCTAAAGCAGCATGTTTTGGCCCAAGGCTAAACCTCGTTGGCAACAATTGTACTCCTATAGGAGATGCCCGTTCACCCCGGGATTGATGCACCTGCAATGGGGTTTGCATTGCGAGCACCGGCATTGCAAAATCTGTGGCCACATGGTTTGGCATCTGCTGTGGTTTCATATCATGCTCATTTAACCCGCTACCTTGTATGTAATTAGGATGATTTGAATTCTGCGGGATCTCAATGGTTTAAACCGAACATGCTGGTGATTGGAAGTGAGTGGGATTGCATTTCTGCAACACCATGGCAAGCATCATCAAGCATCACCTCATGTTCGAGGGTTTGCGCCCAATTGCGTCATGCAGTGCGGTGGTCTGTGACAGCAGCTCGCTCTGAACCGTCCCAGTAGGTCAGCTGATGTCAGCTGCACGACTTGGTTTTTGCTGCAAAGCTGGTTCAAACAAGGCAAGCTGTTGACGTTCAAGGCAGCTTGCCCAGGATCATGTCCCACATCGTGGCACTCAGTGCAGGAGCATGGTCTAGGGGCTTCATGATGTCATCCATTCTCAATCCATTTGCATCCAAAACTGCTGATCCTTTGAATCTCGTCTCAAGCCAGCTCAGCTACTCCATGCTCCAGCGATGCTTCGCTGTTGGAAGCAAACAAAAACGAACCTCTGCTGAGGCACCTTTTGGAGGCAAACAACTACCATGCAATGAAGGAATAACTTAAAACAAGCGTACTATATAAACATGAAGTGATGAGAATGCAGCTGAGGTGAAGGCATTTCTTCCATCTTCTTCCTACATGTCCTTTTCTCAAATGTATTTCGGACGAGCCTGGCAACTGCTGAGCCTCGGATGCCCGATGCATCTTCCGCAACGAATTCCAAAGTTTTAAACCAGGCCACATGGAAAATGCAACCCAGGCCCAGGCTGGAAAGTCACAGTTGGGCCCAAGCTTACAGTAAGCTGTGAGAGAGGTGAACATGGCCAACTATTGTGGCCAAGTGGGGCTGGGGTAGCAATAGTGCTCACAGATCATCCACAGCACTGCTCTGATAGCTCCATGCAAACCATCCAATTTGAAATCGATTTGGCTCGATCATTTTTAGCCAAGCCCCAGGTGTCACTGTACAACCCTGCATCTTTGAATCTGTTCCCCCTCATTCTTTAAATGACGCGGCCGGCTTGTTCATCGGGCTCCTTGGCATGGCGGGAGCCGTCATCCTCTAGATATAGCATGATACAGCATGATATAGCAACAACCAAAAAGATAGAAAAGTGAAATCCTACCAAAACGGTGGCATTTTTTCTTTTTTGTCTTCTTGGCGTCTTGCAGCAAATTCAAACATCTACATGAGAGGATATAATATGTATATATGTATATATATATATATATTGTATGAATCTGGTCACACCTGCACCCTCAAATATTCAATCATTCAATTTCCTGGCTCTCATTGAAGGTCAAGGTGCCCCATGCATCTGGTCAAGCTGGTATTGGTCAGCAACGTTGGAAGCTCATCAGTTTTGGCCTGGGCCCCGCTTTGGTGTTGCGAACATCAAACCTCATCACCTGAGAATGAGACGTCAAGTTTTAGGATTAGAATGCACTTCAAGCCCACTGTTGCGGAGTCAAACGTCTGGATTATCTCCATACGTAGCCAATTGATAGCTATAACTCTAGCCACACCAAACACCAACAAGCTATAAGGGTGTTCCACTTCGCTTAGAATTACATTGACAACTTGTGTCACATTTCTCAAAATCATTCAAGACCTCTGGGTCATTGGCTCTTGCTGCCACATGCTTTGTATGTCCCGGCGGCCCAGCAAGAGGTACCATCAAGCTTCTCACTCTCACGCTCCAAGAGTCAAATCCGAATAAACCCTCAACACGGGATGGGGGTTTGGAACCCGAATTTCAGATGGAAACATGTGGAAAAATGACCGTCCAGTTAGCAGGGAGGATCGCTTTCGCCCAGGCACTGGGCAAGGGTCGCTGCTGTCATTGGTGACCTGCACTGGACGTCCTGCAAATGGCATCTGCGAAGATGGGCCAAGCGGTCAGTTCTCGTAAGACATGTTGATATTATGGTATAGTTTTTCAAGATTCATTTCTGCTCCTAGCATGTCTACAGCCAACGAACATGGGGACGACTGCAAACATGGGAAAGGACCAGGCCCTTGAATACGGCATTGTGCCCGCCAAATCTGATGTTTTTTGTAGAAAAATCCAATTAATTATGGTAATTGTGCAATGACCTGCAAATTCAAACGTCCTGAGTTGTGGCCCATCCCCACCTGACCTCATCCCCCCATCTATCAACATCAAACGCAACGGTCCTACCACCACGGAGTTTTCACCTTCAATGGTGCAATGTCATCATGCAAAACAATACGAACACCAGGGCCTTGAAGAAAAGGCGAGGGGCTCACTTTGAAAAAAGGGACGCAGCTGTGCCGAAGCGTTTCTAGAAGAATCACATGTTCAATCATTTTCACTGAAGTACCTGCTGGTCAAATCAGGTTACAATACACCAGACTACTTGCCATGTTAGTTTTCCCTTGTAGGCTGCGAACCAAGTGCCCAGCTTGCGCCCTCGGCTATCGGCATCACAGAGATATCTGCGGCTTTCTGTCGGCCACATACCTTTCTGTGCCCAGAAGGACCCAAGCCGCAAAGGACAGGGCACTTGTGGCACTTATATAATCTCATATAAAAGTTTCTCAGCCATTGACGTCACATGCTTTGAAATCCTCATCTAAGTCCTCCTCCGTCTTCACTTTTGCTGTGCTTTGACTTGGAGTTATTGTTGTCTGAACTTTTTTGTAACCCCTGGACTTGTTTTTGAAAGGTAAAAAGGTGTAGGAAGCAAGGCCTTCCTGTTTTTCTTGGTTCAAACGCAGCTGGGCAACGACCAAAGCACTTCCAAGTGCCACGATGATGATGGCCATGCAGCCCATGACAAGGCCAAAACTCAAAGTGATTCTTGAGATTCGCCGGTCTGCCTGGCCCATATGGAAGGTTTCAGGGGTGACTTCAGTGAGTCTTGAGCACATCTTCCCAGGACGGAGGCCAGAGCGTCTTGGTCAAGCAGCAAGAACTTCAGCAAGGAGGGAGCAATCTATGCCCTAACTACTCATTCAACTACTGTATCCCCAGCTCCTTTCGCAAAACATTCAGGTGGCTCACCACACACACAGGATGCTTTTGATGGCCCACCCTTTCACCCTCTTTCACCGTCAATTCTGAGCCAGCTGAACAGATTCCAACTCTTCCAGCGTTTGGCCGTGCTCGCTGATCTCCTGCAACTGCAGCACGCGATAGGTTGATGGTGTTTTAATATCAGGCTGCACTGCCAAAATGTTTATCAAAATGCAGACTAAACATAGTTACAGTAAGCAAATTCATCTTATGTTACCTGAAAGGTTATAAAAGTATTTTTCGATATCAACTTGTTGCACACATACATATGCCCAAATGATATTTTCAGAATCATCCATAAATTCCGCATACTACATCATGCTACAGTTACTGCATTGCACATACTGTGGCAAGGATAGAGAGATGCCAAACATGGTCTGTCGGGTCTTCCCCGGTCCTTTTGCAGCGCCTTCTCCGCTTCACTGAGTTCCTCCATGGGTTTCAAACGCTCTGAGTGCATGGTCACTGCTTGCTTGAAATGAGCAACCAAACTTGAGGCCCAGGGGTTAATGAACGAAAACTACAGTAGCTTGGCAGGGGGCTTGGCACGAAAACACCCACTATACTCGCAAGCTCATCTGTATTAAGGGAATTTTAAGGGATATGGTGTCGAAGACACGACTTTCCATGTCTTGGTATGGAATGAACGGAACACATTGAAGGGGGATCAATGTCACATATGAAGAGGACACGATTATATATCACGCACGTAAACATAATGAGGACACTTCCGCTCAGTAGCTTAGTGGTTACTAAACGGGAAGAATATTCAAGGGTCCACCTTCAGCATCGGTCAAGGCTTAGAAGTTGCAAGAGAAGAAGATGTTGGAAGCGCGGCTAGGTAGGATGTAATGAGGACAAAAAGCGGAAGCATGCCAGTGCAATTGCTCCAAAAGGATCTTTGCAAACTCATCTGTATGAAGGAATATTGTGTCAAAGACAAGCTTGCTAATTCTTGCCATTGTGAGAACTGTCTGGAAACTACATGTGAAGGTTCAAAATGAAAATGAAGCTACGTTTTTAAGAGCTACTAGCAGCTAGCCGCTAGCCATCATCAATCATCATGAACATGCCAATAGTGAGCGAGGCTACACAAGTGACTTGAAGCATGCGCTGTAGACGACGCCAATGATGCTGAGGATGCGGATGCTGCCGGTTTTGCTGCCGGTGGCGACATGCTGCTGGTGTCCCCACAAGGTTCGAGCCACGGCCAAACTGCTTGCGTAATAATTAGTCAGGCCAGAGGGGGGAGCCCCCCAATAGCAAGAGGGACTTCAGCTAGCAGAAGCTAGCTTTCGTGACATGGTGGAGTTGCCGTTGCACAAACCTTTTGACATCCACATCTCAGCTTCTAAAGAGTCCCGGGGCTCTTGCTGTAGCTCGTGCCCCAAAGCATATCCCAGAGTACGTTCCAAAGCTTCCCCAAACATCAGCAGAGTTGCCATAACCCCCCAGTCGATCTAGTTCGAGGGATGCTGGTCTGAAAATGACTCTGGGTCCTAAAATGTCTGAAATGTTGAAGCACCGTCCCCTCCACCGAACTCCTTCTCGGCTTCGGTGTGATCATGTTGGGTTTCTAAGAATTGGTCCTGGAGGTATTCCAACTCCTCAGCAATGAGTGATGATTCACGATGGGTGATGTGTCAATGCCATGGTAAATGTTCATCTACTGCACCCTTTTGGTGATGTTTAATGTTGATCCTGTATGATCCTGTAAAACCTTGCGCCGTATGGATCCATATGGGCTGGATCCTGATTGATTTTACTCATTTTGTCCCAGGGCCTGACAATCCGGATGCATTAAATCCATGTGGTTCGTGCAACATCAAAATCATCAAACAGCTTTGCCACCCAGATTCCTCCTCTGCATCAGCAACAGAGCGGGCCAACCTGGTGGCATTGGCCTCACAAATTGGGGATCAATCCTTTTCATGTAAGCAGATCATAGCAGATCTGCCAAAACGGAACGGAACCTCATCAAAACGAAACCCTCTGGGGTCCAAAGACAACGTTTGCAATCCCCTGAAATCTACATGGCATAAATTCCCAGGTCCATTCAACAACCGCATAGCAGTGCCTTCAATCTGGTATTCAGCTTTCCTTGCTGTCTCAACGCTTCCAGGGCCTGTTGCCTCGGATCAGGACTGGCTCAGGTTTTGTTGTGCACAATTCCTTTGAGGACCCATGGCAGATGTGTGCCTGAATTGACTGAAAAAAGGGCGGTGTTTGTTTCCAAAGCTCTCATTCTGACCGCAGGTATCAGGAGCCATTCCGAGCTGAACGAGCTGAACACCTTCCAAAAAGGGGGTGGTACAAAAAGGCACGTTGAACGGGGAACGTGATGAAAATAAATGATATGAACATGATGATACAGAGTTGAATTTGGGGGTAACCATGGGTAACAGGATGTAACAGGAAGGTGTCACCGAGGGGGAGATCTGCTGCTGCGTTGCTCTGCTCGGAAGCGTTTGGCTTGTAGTTCTGCAAGCTCCGCCTTCCGAGGTTGCTATGTTGGGTCAAAGGATGGCAGGAAACAAGAACCAGGTATAGTTCAGGAAAATTCGCAGTGACTCCCACGCCATTCATGGCCTGGTTTTGGGATGCTTTTGGAGTAAACATGGTAAAGTAGTAAACAAAACTATCTCACATGTAATGACATATCGCAACTAGGTTTAAATACGCTGCAAATTTATTTCCTCTGACGTCGAGCTCCAAAACCCTTCGCCCCTGCCTTGGTGGAGGACAAGTTGGCCTTGGCTGCCGCCAACTCCAGGGCCTCAGTGACGGCGTCACTTTTTCTCTTTTTTAAACGCATGTTTTGAAACACGCACATATGATATCATATATATATATACATATGATGAACAACCCATTTTGATCCATTTTGAACATTAAGTATCCTCATTTTGGCACACCCAACTATGCCCAAGGCCCAGGATTTGGATGGTATGTCCCAATTACCATGGTTTTCCTCTTTCCTTTGTGCTGAGGCAAAAACTTCCTCATCTTCCAAATAGCTAACTAATATAATTAATGCGATAGGAACATGAACTGACATCCTGTGAGTTGATGCGAATTGCACTTACTTTCTTGATGTTTCTTGTCTTCGTGTCCCTTTGGGGCCCTTTGGGGTTCCCGTTTATCAAGTACTGGAAGCTGCAGCCAGGACTCAACAGCTTGTGACCTGTTCCAGGCATCCTGGAAAGCTTCGCTGTTGGAGCTGTGCCTGGAAGGGGCTTCTACTCGCGATTCCGAGATGAGATCACCACAAAGAATTCGGCAGGGTGGTTTTAACCTCTGAAAAACTACTGCATGAATTGGAGTCACGATCCCAAACAAGGACGGATAGTGGAATCATGTGGAACATCTTCAAAACCGCCAGAACTTGCTGAAACAGTTGCCCAAAATCGGCGCCATCCGTGACCATGAGTTCATGCTCATCCTCAAATTGGATCATTTTCAAACTGTGAGTATGGGATGGTATGGATCTAAATTATTGACACCCCAACTGATACTCACAGGTGGGCCCCATTACCCCAAGTTTGATCCACACGGTCATACCCATATGGGTTTGTCTGAAAAAAGGGCAGCCCTAAATCCATGGTTTTCTCATCATTTTCCCTATTGGATTGGAAATTTGCGCGAGCACCCCACTTTCACACACACACACATGTGCCATGGTCAAAACATGGCGATATACTGTATGTATGTATATATATATAATATAAAATATAATATATAATATCATATAACATATAATATTATATAATATATAATATATAATATACAATATACAATATACAATATATAATATATAATATATAATATATAATATAAACATATATATATTATAATATATATATATATATATATATTTAAATATATATATATATAATAATAATATATATATATAAATATGGATGTATATGGGGTATGGTCATCCTTCCCCGCGGTATAAACCATCCTTGGAGGTTTATGGCATTGGGTTTACCACATTGCCCAAGCTTTGACCATGGCATGATGCCCCCATGCCACTCCGCCACTCCCATGCTTCGCCTGGTGATGGCCTGTGCCACATAGCTCGACATCTGATCCTGCGAGGCCATGATTTGCGACCTCAGTGGACATGTTGGACACCAGGCAGCAATTGAACATCGTCAAATGGCTGGGAAATCAATGGAAATCAGTCCAACATCCCTTTATGTGTGGATGGGTGTTTCGAAATGTTTGAACAAAAATCCATTGATTTGTAGATTAGTCAGCCACTAACATTGGTATTTTATGATATTTTGATATATTTTATGTGGGTTTTCCATTGGCACGTGAGTGACCAAAGGGTGAATAAACTTGAATCGGCTGGGCAAATGTGACCCTCTCTGAATTCTTCCCTCACGACTCCTCAGGCTGCAACAGGCGCTTGGCTGCTGCACTTTGCTTAGCTCGCACATTTTCTGGCAGAGTTTGGGAATTCCTGAGCCGCGTTGAGAACCACAAGTTGGACTTTTGCCTTTAGCATCTGGCAAACATGGAAAGTCTTGTGTGGACTTTTCACACCAAGCCGTCACTGTGAAGAAGTGCCCCGCATGTCATGGAGTTATTCTTTTGACTTTTGATCATTTGAATCACACATCGATTTCCAGGTGAGAGTCACTCCTTTTCGACGTCCTTCCTACTACCACTTGTTGATACCTCAGCCACATTTTATTAGCAATGTGTATATATATATATCCAAAATAGTTTTAAACAAAGGTATACCATGGTATACCTATACAATGCACACACACACATATATATATATATATATACACGTATGTGTGTATATATATATATATATGCTACATCTATATATATATATATATGCATGTACAGTACATCAATGGGCAGTCTTCTGCTTGCCCAGCGTCTGCGACTTCAAATCAGCCTGTAGTTCTTGCAGCTCAGATCCCACCTTTCGAGGATCTGCAAGTTGGATTTTGCTCACCTTTTAGTCTGGTGAGTCACTTGGGTTTGTCATGGGTTGTACGTGTAATCATTCCAGGCATTCCAGGTGCCAAGTGAGGATGGCAAATCATTGGAAATCAAACAAATTTGAAACCACCCGCCCTCTGGCCCCACTCTTTAGTGCATATAGTTCATTGATTGTTGGAACACTATGGAACACTTCTCTTCTGCGTGATCCTCTGAATAAGTTGCGGCCTAATGGGGCGGCGTGTTTCCTAAGCAACCTCCTACTCTACGGTGCATACAAGGCTGCCACAGAACCAGGCCCTGCCTCCTCCAAATGCTTTTGGTAAAAGCGCATCATCGTCACAGTCTCAAAGAACTCCTGCCGTTAACTCTTTAACTTAAAACATCTTGCCATCCGGCAACCCTGCAGAAACAAGGCAGACCTGTCCCAGCTCACACTTTGTTCCCAACAAATCGTCGTGAAACATATCAAGCGCCCAAAATTTCTGGATTGATTCGGTGCAGTAGTTAGCATATATATATATATATATGTATGATTATGTATGCATCATGGTGATGCTGTATCTCCCATATCTGCCCACTCACCAAAAGCGAACGGTTTTACCCGCTTCAGCACCGCTGCTCTCCTGTTGCGAGCCTGGACCTCGTTGCAGTGTCTCATTCAGCCTCACCGGCTGCACGTTCAAGGTGGCATCATCTACCAGGAACTTCAAACCTGCAGGACACATCTACAAAATTTTTGGGGCCTTGGGATGGCCTTGGGGCTATCTGCAGATGCAGACCAAATGGGGTGTTCCCCAGCGCATCCCAGCGCCTTCGGATGAGAGGCCACCATTCACCGCCTCCAGCAGCCTGACATCGGAGACATTCTGCAGCGCCATTTCCGCTATCAGCGCGCGCTCATCGGAGGTGCCATGGTCATCGGCCAGCACCGACATGTTGAAGTCCACCTCAAGGCACGGGGGGAGTTGCAGGCACGGGACCACGTTCTACCAACACCTATCAGTACAATTCAGTGTGTATATATATATATATTTGTTTAAATACAGACAAGATAATATAATAACATTGTGTGAGTATGTGAATATCATCATTTACTTAAATAGTGTTTCCTATGTTTATATGCGCATACGGACACACATATGTAGACACTGTGTATGCCTTGGACTCCCCACCTTCACTGCGTTACTTCGGTTGCTACGCTCTGGGGGGACCTCCCACTGCGCTTGGACGAAGATGTGGCCAAAGTCGCACTGCGGGACCTGCGGGGCCGTGGAGTCGATTTTGGCTTCACATAACGCATATTGACATATTGATGAGATGTATAATGTATAATGTATAATGTATATATAATATATAATGTATGTATAATGTGTATATAATGTATAATGTATATGTATATATATACCTATCTCTCTCTCTCTCTCTTGTCGATATTATACATATATATATATATCTGGTTGGTGGTTTCAACCCCTCTGAAAAATATTAGTCAGTTGGGATGATTATTCCCAGTATATGGGGAAAAAACATGTTCCAAACCACCAACCAAATATGATTATTATAATTGATTATATTATATATATATATATATATGTGTGTGTACCACTATATATCCATATGCATATGGATATGTATATATATACAGTACATCTAAAATTTAAATGGGATGTCATATGACATGTGACATCCAAATATGCTGCCCTCGTGCTGGCCAAGGTGCCATTCTGATGATCGCATCTTGCAGGGCAAAATTCAAATTTGGCTGAGCCAAGAACTTCGCGCGTTGTTTCACCAGGAGCATCATTGAGCCCGAGACCTCTACCTTGGAACAGTGCTGTACAGTGCTGATCAACATGGAGGATCGAGAATCGCAACCGATCGTTTCGAAGATGCTCAAGCAACAACAAAAACATACAAAAACAATCGTATCGGTGAAGTCTTCGGACGTGGGACTTTTCCACTATGAATCCCCGTGTTGGTCATGGCATGTCATGGTCCACACCGCTGAAGCCGGGGGACACTTGGCAGGTCAGCCGGTGGAGGTTCAGGTTTGCAGGTGGCTTTCGCTTTCATGTTGCGATTTTGGCATTTCTCCTAGCACAGGCTGCGATCTATCCACTTGTGACTGGGCTTGGAAGCAAGGCAAAAGTATCACGTTGGAGATTCTGGGATCAACAGCTGTAAAGTCTGTGCCTAACATTGTTTGCGATATATCCCTCTATATCATTTATATATCATTTGATATCTGCATGATGGCTCTATCACCATTCAAATCATGAAATCTGGAACCAATTTCGGCTCCCTAAAGCTCCCCAGATCTCTCCAGATCCAAAATCACTGTCCTGGATCCAACATTTGTCCAGCCTCTGCCTGAAGCACTGTTCCCCGCTTGGTGGTTGGCGGCAAGAAGATACCACTGGGGAAACCGTTTGAAGCTGGCTACGAAGTCATGGCGCATGATACAACATGATACCACAATCTGATCAATCTGAAACCTCATCATATCTGATCCATCAATCTCTCCAGTCTCTCTTTCCGCCGCCCTCTGCAAGAGTTCAGCCAGAGGATGAATCCAGCCAACGGCTTAGCCCCTAGAAAGAGTGATGGATGAGCGGTTTCACGGTGTTTTTTCTTCCATCTTGAGATATCTTTTCTAGTTTATCCATATGTTAGGGACATGATGATCTCTCTTGAGTTTTTCGCCATCCAGAGTAACAAATATCAACATAACAAAGATTAACAAAGGCTTCTCTGATGATTTCTGCCTGACCCATGGCCAACAAATCCCCCAAATACCCCAAATCTCCATCTTTTCCCAGGTGCTGCATCCGGTACTTGCCCAGCGAGTCAAAAGACACGACGCATCGCGCCACGGGTCTCTGGTGCTTGCAGTGCCAGTAGCACTTCCTGGGAAGGTGGATTCATATAACATATAACCATAAATAAATAAACAAATAACTAAATAAATAAACAAATAACTAAATAAATAACTAACTAACTAAATAAATAATTAAATAAATAAATATATATATATAAACATACGTACTACACGTATTGCATATAATGAAAACAGAGGTAGATCACCACATATCACTGCCTCCAATTGTTGCTGCCAGAAAGCAAAACTCTCATAAAGCTTATGGTTTTTCGAACTTGTTGTTGATAATTGGCAGGTCAGTCTTGAAGTTCTTTCAATAAAAAAGTCAACCTCCCAACTGCACTAGTCAGTTGGCATCAATGGCCAACGGATACCAAGAGTCTCAACCACCAAACTGGACACAGAAGCAGAACTCTCGCAGTCCATAGCCGAAACGATGCGGGGAGGCGCATACCTTCAGCAGTATTGCAGCATCTGCTTATGCTGAACATCCCCCTTAACAGTGTTGGATTGGTACTATTAGTTATATTTCCACATAGATTAATTACAGGAGATTCGTGGAACAGGAGGTTCCAACCGTTCCAACCCATTCCATAAAAGGGGAAACCACGTGGATTGACCCTACAATTTCTTGGGGCCCAGCCAGCCCCAACGTCATAGCAATTGTATGCCTCTATATATATATACATATGTGTAAAAAAAATAATATATATAAATATAAAAATTACTATGATTCTCGATTCAATGTAATTCACACATACCGTATGGACAGGATGACCACCGGAGTGTAGGAACCGGGCTGAACCATCGCCACCCATCTTTTCCGCCGAGGGGCCGATTCATGTTTCGGCAATTGATCCTGTGTGGCGGGCAAATATGTGTATCATGAAAATCACTGATGCGAATGTTGTGGATTGATAGTCTATCCATATCATTCCACATCTATCCAAAATAATGGGAAGCTCCCAGTCCCCAGCATTTTGAACTGCCTTTGAGAGAAACATGCTATGATGGACCATGATGGACCATGATGGACCATGGTGGATTGCTTTGGGCCCTGTCCAAAACCTAAGGAGCCAACCTGTGCTTGCCTGCAAAAGAAAATCATGAATAGAAATGAAATGACAAGGACTTCAGCAAAGAATCGACGGATTGCAGTAGCCCCAGAAGTCGCAACCTGCCACTCTCGGATATGTGCACCTCGCTGGAAAGTCAGGAATCAGCTTTCTGCGGGGTCCAGGATCTGCAACCAAAACAGTACCAAAACAATAACGACAACAACCACAAGAAGAAGAAGAAGAAAAAGAAGAAGAAGAAGAAGAAGAAAAAGAAGAAATAAAACGAAAGAAACAACAACAAGTAAACGCAGGAAGCGGGAAAACACACATATTCCCGTATATCAACAAAACTTACCAACCAGCATTGACCTCTAAGTTGGATCGACAACCGAATAGCTAGCTACGCAGCTTGATAAGATCCAGCTGCAAACCTCCATACACATTCAGCCTCCGTTTGCATACAAGGCACCAAAGATCAGTGTCTATCTGCAAGGAACTCTCGTTCCTTGGTTGCAGAGTGTTTTTGCAGCGGGCAACCCTACACCTATGGCTCTGTGGCGGGTTTGATGTCACAATCCCAAGCCAATCCCACTGGCACCTTTCAGCAAAGTCTCCAAGGGATCACCTCCCGACATGGCAGCTCTTTGTACTGAAAATCAAACTCCAAGAGTTTGGTATCACTGGGTCGGCAGCTCTTGCGGCAGCTCCAAGTCCTGCCAGTTTTCAGGGGACCCTGGGATGGCCATGGATGGCCGGGATGGCCGGCCATGATGACACCATTTTGAGGCCATTGGGATCCATTGGGACCGGCTCCTGCTAACGCAGTCGGCGCAATTTTGCGGGAAGACAGAAGGGCTTGCGGTCGCCCTTAGCCTGGGGCTGTGCTCACCGTACCAAGGTTGAACAAAACGCAAAGCAAACAGGGTGGGCCAGGGCATGAACTCGGAAACAGTCACCCACCATGAACCAACTGGGTTTGCCTAAAAATGGCCCATATATTATGTCCATATCATATTTGCCCTGCCATGTCATTCAGGAACGTGATGATAAACCATTGGAGGTTTTCAGGGCATGCGATTTTCTAGGAAACCCGAAATTGAAACAGGAAGACAGGAACTCGAGTAAAATCGAGTAAAATTAGGGCAGCTGAGGCTCACTGCGCAGCATGCAACAGCAAACAACCAGTCAATCCACTGACCCAGCATCTTTGTGGAATTCAACCGAGGGCGTTCAGCGGGAAAGGTTAAAAGCAATGAACACTTCAGGCATGAGCCACTGATTGCTGTCCAACCTTTCACGTCATCTTGGACATGTGTGTGATGTCCCCATGTTGTTCAATTATGTTCAATTTACATTCCTATAACTCTACCATCGGAAAAATTGATGGCCTCGAACCTACAGCTTTGGGCCAAGAAGGTTGAGTCACACAGCTGGTTGTTGCAATCGTAACTCCGTAACTACTGATGCAGGGTGTTGCATTGCAGTTGCAAGGACCACAGGGAATGGAACCGAGCAAAGTGAACAGTTCCAGAAATCTATTGCAATGGTTGGTTGGTGGGTGTTGGTTCTAAAATTATTGGGCTTTGTGCGAATGTCCAGTAATTACACCACATCAGCTTGGCAGAAAACATTGTTGCATCAGCCGGCCCCAAAGCACCTTGATATTGTAGACCCACAGCAACCAATGTAGTAATTAAGAAGAAAATTGTGCCTTCGATGAACATAACCATCGCGCAGCCCGCAAGAAACATCCAGCAGAGCAACTCGCAATTTTTCCTTTGAAAGGAACCCTCGCAGCGCTCCTCTGTACACTCTGCCGATCGGAGCCCACAGCCCCAGAATCCATTTCGAGATCCGACAATTTGACGAGATCGTGTTCTGCTCGAAGCCCGAACATGCCGAGCATTGCTCTGGCTCAAGTTCTGCTTCCTTTTCTGACTGATTTTCAGTGATTCCTTTTTGCGCATCTGCAGAGCTCGCACTTAGAAGACTCGGACTTTTTCAGCCAAGGTGCGAAGGTCCTGCCACAGTTTGTGTTCACAACAGGGATTCTGTTGGACTCCTCTCCATCACAAAAAAACGGCAAGACTGTCATATCCCCATTACACAGCAAGCGAATCTGACGATGGAAAATCTGTCATTTGTAGGCGGTTTTCCGTCAAAGTGTGGTGATTTACCCGTCAACATTTACCCGTCAACCATGATTTAGTTTCCCCATCCGCCAATAGGCATGCCTGGACACTCGCCACATCCCGTCCTGTTCCAAAGCTGAAATTTTCACGTTCTCCTCCGAGCACGGCAGTCAAAGGAACATCTCCACAGTGTGGCGGAACATTGGTGAAATTGGAATCCCAAGCAATCTGTTCTCTTGATCTTTCCACCATGGGTAGGAGCTCAGGTTAGAACTTGGTATTGGTATGTAGAATGTCAATGTATGATCAGTGTTTCTGGGTGCAGCCTCTGCCGAAGATATGCCGCCCCACCTCTGGAACCGTTTCGAAGACCAGGAAGAAGCGGGTGCAAACCAATTCTTCAGTGGTCGCCACCCAAATCCTCCGGCGGAGGCTTTTGGCATGCGTTTTGTTCTACACCGGCGATCGCCAGCAATCAAACAAGTGTGAGCTGCATGTTGCAAAAATATTACAATTAACTATGCCATCAATTGATACAAGTGCAAGTACACCACCAATTCAACAACACAGGACAATTATGATGAACCGAAGCACTGTATAGCTATCCAAATTGATCTTGGTAAGTCACGAGACGTTTGTGCGTTGCATATCGTTGCATCACCCAGAAACTCGGCCCGGTCCCTTCTGTCCCGTTCTTGGGTTTCTTCAGCTTCTCTTGGTCCGAGATCACCTGAGGCCGGTCAAAAACTGGGGCTCCCCGGACCTCTGCCAGAGGCTCCATTTCCTAACCGGTAGAGTTTCTTGGGGGCATATCATATCCTCTACCATTAGATAATTGGAAACCATTAGTATGTTATAGTATAATATAGTATATCACACTATAGTATAGTATAATATAGTATAGTATAATATAGTATAGTATAATATAGTATAGTATAATATAGTATAGTATAATATAGTATAGTATAGTAATTAGTATAGTATCCCTCACAAATCCCTCATATATACTCTACCATTAGAATGTGTTGTATAGATTTGTATAGTATCTTCTGAGTCGCAGGCCTCGCAAATGGCCATCATCGCCAGGCCGCCGGTGTTGTCCACGAAGCGGTTGCCTCAATGGCTTGCTCCAAATTTTTGGATCACAATTTTTTTTATGGCAAATTCCAACAGGATTTGATCATCATCAAAAACAAATGATACAGAAATTAATAACAAATAAATAGAAAGGACATATAGTCATATAATTATATATATTATATTATATTATATTATATTATATTATATAGTTGTATAGTATAACAATGAATATCATTGAATATCAATGATATGATCATGATCAACATTGATCAATGATTGGATGTTGAGAGCACCCTAAACTTTCAGACAAATCCAATCCAAAAGGGATTCCAGCCATCTTGGCTCCAGCCACTTTTGGGCAATGTGGCATCCCTGATGTTCCTCATGAGTTCCTCATGAACATCACTTATTCTGTGGAGCAACTATATGCAACTATTCTATATACCTCAAAAGGCAGCGTTGAATTATGTTGAAATTAGCCGCGCGGGAAACATAGATCAACACAAACTGACAAAGCGGACAAACCAAGCTACCCGTTCGCTGTCGTTTCAATGGCGCCGGCTGATCTGCTGCTCTCTTTAGAGAACGGGTGTAATGAAAGGATATCTTGCTGTCCTTGGTCAATACATTCACGCAAAAACAGAGCATGTTTTCTACCAAACTCACTAAAACGCCGTGCCTACTCTCATCCACAACTGTTCAATGATTCAACATCAGTCGACAATCACAATGGTTTTTCACTCTTCAAACCTTTCGTTTTTTAATAAACCATCTTTGAATGTATCGGTTCTTCCCATACTGTTGTTCCCACAGTGTTGTCCCCTTGACCAACATCCATCGCCCAAGTTCTGTAGCCAGGTAAATACCAGGACCATGGGCAGCTCCCGCAGTCATCAACTTCGTATAGGAGGCGTTCCTGGCTGGGGACGGTGATTTGATCGTCTTCCAACTCATCCTAAAAGTTTGAAATTCGTGTTGTAAATTGATGCAAATTGTATTACTTCTTCACACTTCTTCCATATTCCGATCAACTGTTCTACCAATTCGCTCCAAGCAGCTTCAAACCATTCCGCAGAATCGAGTGCCAATTCTCTGCTGAGCTGCCTCCCAGTTAGTTGCGACCCAGAGGGAGAGCTCGAGGTTCGGTGCCCCAAAATGGAGGTGTTTTAGCGCTACAAATCTGCCACGAACCGAATCTGACCAAAATCCCCTCAGCCCCCGGGCCATGGAAGGCAAATGAAGTGCCAAACTGCTTCTTGAGCTCTTGAAAACGTTGTTCCTCCCACAATGGGCGACTGGGTCCCGGGTATCCAACAATCAAGAAACTGCGTTGGGTGGGTGCATCCAAATGTGGGGATCCCTGGCGCTGTTGGACAATGTCTCCTTCTCGGGAGGAGCAGAAAGCAGCAAGTACTGGAAGGGTGTCCTGATCCAAGCCGCGTTACAACAGATTTCCTGCATACACGGTTGCATTTGTCAAAGGGAAAGTACTTCGAACATGTTCGATCTTAGAAAAATAAAACATCACAATGTAACAATGTAATTAATATTAATTAATATTAATTACTAAATTTTCTTGGCATATTTCCCGTGGCCGGATGCCGTGAATGAAGCAAACTCATACCTGCAGTAACTGCGCAGGTGTGCTCCTGAAGGCCTCTATGCGCTGGCTGTCCTTGCATGACATGACTCAACAAGTCCACGATCTAGTAGCATCATGTAGCATCTAGTGACCCACTCTGAAGCACACTGAGTTCTAATCCATCTACCTGCACTATATAAGTGCAATTAAGTGCATGATTCCACAGTGAGGCGGTCCTCCAAGGGGGCCAGGTATGAGCGATTTGAAGATACGGTCCACTTTAGCAGTGCTGCAGCTTCCGGAGACATTGCAGAGGTCTGTGTGGCCCAGGATGCTCCCATGGTTTTGCCCCACATGGATCTCACTTTAAACAGCTCCGCCACGATGGGCAGCAGCCTCTCGAAGTTCTTCTCCTGTGGATGAAGAATGGTGCCTTGACCTGGGAGTTGGACCAATGGGAACGGATCCAAAATGTCCTTCCGGCGCAAATGTTCTGCGGCAGCTGTCAGCATGCACACCAGCAAGTCCAGAATCTCGGAAGGATGGTTCACGGACTCAGCGGTAGTGATTTTGCTGCCAAACTCGCCAAATTGATAGGTACAAAGCTCCTCCGCACAAACAGTCCTCATCATCATGGGTGGTTGCTTAAAGGCCTTGTCACAGATCGCACAAAACTCGTGCATGGTTGGCACTCGAAGCTGCAAGTAATTTGCTAAGCACACCAGGAAGCCAGAGTTTTTGTTGTTCATCGCGTCTACAATCAGCCGTTTCTTTTTGGACTCGTAGTAGAGTTGGTTCTCTTCCGAATCGGTTTCGGGAACCTCCACAGAATCTTGTGACCAATTCTTCCAAGAGCCATCCCGACACAGCTGGCAGAAATCTCCAAGAATTTGCACCAACTGAGACTCGAGTGCGAAGTCCTCAAATCCTTCTTGTGTAATCCGTTGCACCACACACCTGCCCACTGACTCGAAGGTGTAGCCAGAGGTGGGCAAGCGAAGCTCTACACAAAGAGGTAGTCTGGGATCTAGCCCCCAGGCCGAACATACACTCCTTGGAGCAGCCACCCAAACAAAGTCTTTGCCAGGGCTCCAATCGGCCCAAAAGAAGACAAGCATAGATAAGCAAGAACACAACAGGGGATCATCATGCCAAAAGAATACATGACCCAAGTACCCCAAGGTACCTTAAGGCAAGCATACTTCAAATAATCTTCTAATATCTTCTAATTATGTCTCAACAATCCCATTTTGGTGCTACATCGTCGCAAAACAAACTTTAAAAAAACCACATCCACCAGCGAAACTGCAATAATCACTCCACCCAGTGGCGTGCTCAAATTCTGGTGCTGAACCTTCACCAAGAGCCGCACGCGCCAATATTCTATGCCCAGCTGTGTCAGCATCACCGCGGAGTCTCCCAGCATCTTCTGTGCCGCGCGCACGTCGTGATCCAAGGAGGCCTCAGGCGCCATCTCCGAGACGATCCAGGAGGCGCAGGAGGCATCCACTCCACTGGGCGACTCGGGATCATCGACCTCTTCGAGGACACCTGGGGGGAAAACTCTGGTGACATGTGACCAAAATTGACCAAATATCCTCAGGTTGCGGATGCATGAGAAACCAAGAGAAACATGAGAAATCTAATTGATGTTGATCTATGAAATAAAATGAATCAACCTGAATCAATCTGAATTTATATGAAGGTTCCTGGGGTAGCTACAAGCTCCGATCAACCGCGATACCAACATATACCAACCACGAATCCAAGCGTCTGGTTTCGTCGTATCCTGTTACATTGATGTGTTTATATCCAGGGCTGTGCAGCGATCATCATTGGAGGTTGGCTGCTATTGGTTGGAGGTTGGAGCAATCCTGAATCTACATGAATCTACTCAATTGCCTGTCAATCGTGCATAGCTTGGAAAACTGTCCGAAGACATTGAATAGCTTGTTGCTGTGCGATCTTTGCGGTCTGTTTGTTAGGCTTGCCCTTCCTCTTCCTTGCTGTTCTGTGTAGCGCTTGAATATCTTGAACACACACGGGACATGAGTCGTAATGCAGGGAGCTCTCTGTGACCGACAAGTAATTTCTAGTTTTAACAAGTAATTGCTAGTTTGGTAGCTGGCATTTAATGCAAACACATCTGGGAGGTAACAAGCCAAATATTCTTTCATGTATGACTGTATTAAAGCTCTCTCACATATAACTTCCTCAACCGCCAACCGCTAATCAATCGCCGATCAATCGCGCTACAGTTGTTGACAATTGCCAAAGTTTGGATACACAACCCTTAACCTACTTTTTTTGTGGGTTGAGAAATTAGTGACTTAAGGATCTACCAAGTAGTGACTTAAGGAATCAAAGCTTCTATTGCTGGATAAGTAAGACATATCAAATTTACTAAAACCGGGTTTCTCCCAGCAGAACCTGGTACTGTAAATATGCAGAACCCCAAAAAAAGAAGGTATTGGAAGGTGAAGGCGGTATAATAAATATACATACCTTGAGAACCAAAACCGGCAGAAATCTTAGGGTTTGAAAAATACCCGAGTTTTTCCGACAAAACCCGAGGTATTTTTACCCATTCTGAAAGTACGGGTTAGGTACAGGTTAGGTACGTGTTAGGTAGGGGTTAGGTACGGGCTAGGTACGGGTTAGTACGGGTTAAGTATGGGTTAGGTACGGGTTAGATAGCAGTACGGGTTCAAAATCAATACCCGAGGTCTTCAATCGAAAACTGGGATTTTCTAATGGTTTTCTTATTTTTTCTACCTCAGGTTCTTGTGTTGATTAGGGTTTTGATTCTCCAGGTATGTATATATATATATATATTTGCGGTATCGTCGTGTAGTCCTGTAGTACGACCAACAACCAGTGATTTTGATGTCCAACACTGGCTTTTGACACTGCTCACCTAAAATGACGTCTAAGATCGTCCCTGCCGAGCGGAACTCGAAATCACCAGGTCCGTAAACCTCTGTCTCTCCTGAAGGATAGGGATCTGCTAAGCAGGCGGTAAATTCGCCCACATTTTGAACCTCGAAGATCAACGTGTCGTCATTGAAGTCAGTTCGTTCAAGTTGAGGAAATGTGCCATTCCTGCAAGTAGCTTGTAATTCCTCCAGATCTTCCAGAATCTTCTGCTTTCGAGTTGCCATGCTGACGATTCCGCTTTGAGCCACAGCAAAACCAATCATATTTTGCCATGATAAGGTCCCAAGCAAACAACACTTTGCAATACCTTTGATGCTTAGCTGAGTTTGGTCACAACAAAATGGCAGATGATGGCGGATGAATCCTTCGCAATCAAACTCCAGGAAGAGTGGTGAAAGAACTCTTCAGCCATCTGGAGATGATTTCTTGCACAATCTTGGTTGCCAGGCACCCCCATGCAGTAGGTCTTTTCTTTACAAACTTGTTTTTGCAATCTTTCAGCTGCACTAAGCAAACTTTGAACCGCCAACGTCTGTTCGACCGACGTCTTACACTTGCGGCCAACATTTTCATCCAGTCGCGCTGAGAACCACGGAGGATGTTCGGAAAAGCACCTCCCAGGAGTTTTGGGCTAAAGTGCTGAATAGATCCACCTATAGAGGTTGCTGGTTGTTGCAACTGTATTGTTGGGAGAAATCTCTCTCGCTCTCTCTCTCTCTCTCCCTCCCCTTGTTGGGAATATCATACATACTACTTTTGTGAAGAATGATGCACATAGGACATAGGCCGCTCATGGATGCTGTTCCCTAATCAATTACCGACTCGAACGTCCCTCCTTTCTTGGGGTGCTCGAACTTTATGATCATAGAATCATAGAGCTTCAAGTGCTATAAATTCCTACCGACTTCTTAGAATGCTCCTGACAAATGCAGTCAATGCTCCACATCTTGCCATGTTGGGTGCATTCCTAGAATCACCCCCAAGCTATCCACCTGTGAAATTTCTGACAAATGGGGGAACATTGGAAGAAAACATAAGAAAACTGTGCAATGGGCCTCATGGGTTTCAACCATGGTTTGCACTAAATTATCCCCCTTAAACCAATCCAATGCTAAATCCTCATGTTTTGATACGACTTCGCCTCAGGTGCTCCAGCGGCATGTCGGCGCACCACCAAAGCATGTCGCCTGTGGAGATGCCATGGCGACACCACTGGGGAAATGGGACGAGCTGGATGGTTGTGAGTTATGACTTTAAATACTTCAGGTGAAAATAACCAAATAATTGATTTACAATCACATGTTGGAACCAAAAGGGTGTAAAATGCGAATGTCATCAAGAAAACTATACAAATTAATCATTGCAAATTGGACAAGTCAAGCTTGAACTTTAAATTGAAAGAGCAAACTTCAGCATCTGTTCCTGACATGATATGACATGCATGGAGGGTCTTACCCAGTGGCAATGACTTTTGATCGGAGTAGGTTGAAAGTTCTCGCAGTTTGAATCCAAATCCATATGTGAAATTCACAGGCACTACACCTTCAATGTTCGAAATTGAGCGTTTGCTTGTTTTCGTTTCCAGGCTGGTGGTTGGAGCGCCATACTGTACATCCACCCATCACCCTACAAAAAGACACACGAACAAATGCAGTCAAGTGTGCCAATCATGCACACCAGAGATGGCAAACCAAAACAATGCGACACAACCAACCAACTTTATTTTACCAGGTACCGTCCACTCTCTCTCTCTCTCTCTCTTCAAATCTATATGGTCATGTACAATCATATGGTATCTATACAGACACACGCACACACACACACATACGTGACGGTTTGTCAAAATGTCTTTGCCTGGTTTGGTTGATAAATCGTAATTCCATGCGTGCCGCTTCATGTTTGGTTTTAAAAACTGTGACTTGTCTAAATAATCTGAAACACTGCATTTTATCTTTCATGTTTGAAACCGCAGCTAAAACCTGCAGGAAATGCTATGTCATATATACATATACTTGTACATAATAATATATATATATAATTAATTACATTCATTATCATTCATTTACATATTCTGTCTGTGAGTCTGTGCGCATGAAATCAGCAACCATCTGATCCCAGCAGGTGCCCCCTACCCGGCATGCTGCCCTGGCGCACCCCTGACGTCGTGCCAAGGCCACCAAGACGAGGCCCTGCAGCTGGTCACTGGGTTGATTTTCACCGTGAAAATATGGGTGATCTCATTGATTGATTCTGATGATGAAAACATGTGAAAACATTGGAACAATATGAATAAGTAATCACAGTTGCGGAAAAATACGAGGAAACCGAGGGCATGTTGAGCGACCCTTGAAATGTAGGCGCTTTTGGTGGTTTTTTATTGAATCCGATTTTATGATAATTGATTGAAACAAAGAACTGCTTCCAAGTGGGCCGGCATGGTTTGTGCTGGGAAGGTTTGTCTTCGGGCGCTCAGTGCAAAGCTGCGGGGTTGGACGTAGCGGTGGTTACTTAAAAATGCCGTAGTTCGTTCTCACCAGCCCTTTCTCTCCCTCTGGCTCTAAGTTGTACAATTAATTAATTACTTGAGATTCAACGCGGGACCTGGGAAATAAGATATCACATTCCTGTTTGAACCGGTTCACCTAAAAAATTGGTAGCTTCACTAGTACTTCCAGCAGGCCTGTTTCCCACCTTTCCGTTAAAGTGTACGCACTGCCCTTCACATTTCTCCACAGCTTCATGCGAGTCGATGCTCCAGCTGGTGGCTAAAGCGGTGACACATCGTGGCGTTGCTACGCCGGCGGGAGCTTGTTGTCGTGCCGTCTTTGACGAATGTTCACCAGCAACCTGAGGCTAACACGGTCCATGTCAATGTGAAGCTGATGAGAATTGAGTGCGGGAACCCTGTGCAACAAAAGAACATGGCAAACATGATTTCCGTAAATCTTGTAGGAAAATGAGCAGTTTTGCGTGGCAAATCCTCTTCTGTTTCAAGCATGTGCAGCTTTGCAAGGCTGATTGGGCAATCTCTCTCCATCGCCTTCTCAAGGAGTTCAGCAGAGCTAAAGGCGAGTAAGAGCAATGCCTATGGTTTTCCTTCCTAACATGTCCAAGAAGAATACCGTCAATCACAACATGGGAATGGGACATAACACGTATTTTTGCATCATTTTAGCCTGGCACCCTGTTGTTGCAGGAAGTGCTGAAACATGCTGAAACCAAAGCCATGAATGCCACGGCACTGGGCAAGCGTGTCGCTATCAACCTCCCAGGATCACACCAGGTTTTGGTGAAGCTTCTCCCACTGCCACTGTGTTGGATGCTTCACTGTTTGAGATAGATTTAATGATTTGGAGATATTTGGAGGAGGACTTCCCATACTTCCCATACTTCCCATGGGCAAAACCTTGACAACAAACATGACTGACTGAACATATGTGAGCATCTGCCCTTGCGCAAGCATAACATTCAGCTGAGCCACGCCCAGCTGACGCACAAAGGATTCTGGACCCACGGTCTCTGAAGTGAGCCTATGGAGGATTGAACCTACAGAATATTCCATAAAGGATGGATGATTATGATCCATGGTGGATTTCACACAGGAATTTGCCAGCAAGAAAGTGGCGGTTTGACTAACACAAAGCTGGTGGTTCAAGCAACAAACAAAACATGAGGGGAGTAAGGGGGATTGCACCGTCAAGTGGAATTCGTAGCCAAACAGGATTCCACAAACAGGAAGAAGGGGTTGCAACGAACAAAAATATATTAAGGTGACCAGCAAACCTAGTATGTACCACAAATAGCGGAGTCTTAACCAACAAATGGGGGGGTCATCACCAAAAATGGGAGTAATTAAGCAATTTGGACACATTTTCCTAGTCGAGATTTAGCCAGCAACAGAAATGAGGGTTTCTACCAACAAGTCTGGGGATATGATATGACATATGACACACGACATATGTTATAGTTATATTGTAATATATTATCTGGTTGGTGGTTTCAACCCCTCTGAAAAATATTAGTCAAATGGGATTATTGTTCCCAATATATGGAATATGTATATATATATATATGTTTGTTTTTTTTTCAAACCACCAACCAGTTATAAAAGATTATGTATATATTATATGACAGGGACAGGAGTATGAACCAAGAGGGGGATTTGAATCAACTGGTAATGGGGTAGTTCAACCAACCCAGATGATCTAGGCCGGGCATGTGCCCCATCACTTACCCTATGACTCATGTCCATAGAAATGGACAGTGACAGCTTTGATTGTGGAAAGGATGCCGAAAATTTGGGGAAACAAACTGCAACGAGGTTCGTTGACAAACCTGTTTGTAACTTGAGGATATTTGAGGCATTTGAGGCACATCTTTGCCTTAAATCTGCTTGATTCGTATGTGCTCTTGAAGTCACAGGTTGAAGGGGCTTTCATCAAGATCGCTGGCTGCGTTTCTTTTGCCCAGGATGACTATGAAAAAACCAAGCAACATGTCATCCACCTTCACGACTTCGTGGTGGTCATTGTATCTAAACAGAATCCTTGGGACGCAGGAGTACCCAGCGCCACACTGCTCTCACATCACAATGCACAAGCTTCAGCCTTTGCCAAGGTTCTTCATTTGCAAAGCACGGCGAGCTCCTGAAAAGAAGCATGGACAAGTCTGGCTCTTGGAAAACTACTGGATTGATTGTGGCGCAAGTGAAGGCCTCAAACTCTACTCTACCAAACTGATCCCAACTTCTCTTTCTCCCTCACATGTTTGATGTTTGCGCCTTCAAACATCGGGAAAACCCGGATAGTGTTGCAGAATTCATAAACCGATTGCAGCACATCAACTGATCACGCTGCGATGGCTTGTGGTTGTACTCAGCGCTGTCCTGAAACCAACCCCCAAAGCAATACTGTGCTGCACGACAATGCAGCCAAGGTCCTTAGTACTGATTAGTACTGGGACACTTGAACCCCTTGTGCCATGTTACATCATGTTACTCTCACATGGACAAGAGATGATAAGAGTGGCACGACTTGTGCCGGTACCTGCTTACATTATCATGAAATAAGTATATTATTTCATATTATTTCATATTATTTCATATATTGCATAATAGCTAATTAATGCTAATAGATTAATTATAGCTAATTATAGCTAATTATAGCTAATTATAGCTTCTTAATGGATATTAATGGATTATTTGATGGAAACTCACTTTCGGACATCTTTCGACCCCCCTGCCACCATCCGATCCAGGAGCTGCATCTTGATCCAGGCCATCAACAGCATTGCCTCGGGCGATTCCCAGCAGCAATGGCTGGTTGGTAAACCATCCCCAAAATCACCATGGGTGGTAAAAACCATCAACATATTGGGTGGTAACATGTGGTAACATTTATATTAATATACATTTATTGCTTTACCAACATGGCTAAACATGGCCAACATCTGACAGCTCTGGATGGCTTTGGATGGTTTTGATCCCAGCCAGCTACCCTGTGATGTTTGTCCTTCTGCTTTGCTGTGGCGGACCATGTGACCATGGCTAAGAGATACAGAAGTCAATGCCAGGAGACGAAGGAGCAGGACACCAAGCCAGCGCCGAAAACCCAAAAGATATGAGATCCCCTTGGTCCAGTCACGGGAAAGATTAAGATAAAACTAAGCCTGCGACCTCCACTGTAGCAGGATCGAAAAAAAACATGAAAAAAACAGGTTCTCATCTTCTAGATTCTAGATCACTTCGAAACATTATTTGCGATGCTCGAACTCTGAAAGAAAGCCTACTTCGAACAATGAAACATAATAGAAACCAAACCATCCCCACCTCAACTCATGTTCTGAAAAGGTGAAATATGTCTGAGCATGTCTGAGCATACCATCTCCAGTCCAGAATCGTGGTTTCTTTTTTTATGTTTTTTTGCTAAAGTCCCCTTGTTTTGACATGTTTTCTTGTTCAAACTCTGACAGAAATGGGGATGGGTCAAAACCCTATACCCATGGTGAACACCAAAATAGCTGGTAAATGGATGTTCATCCCATTAGAATTGATAATAATAGGTATTAATAGGTATTGATCCATACCCAAATGATCTTCCACCCGCCCCCAAGTCCCTCTTGGTCCAGGGGCTGCTGGTGCATCCCGTCTGCGGCTTGTCTGACGGAGCCATCGGGACCTCGCAGGCCCAAACTGGTCCCCAGGATGTTCACACACGCCACCGCCGAGACACAGGCCTTGGCGCTGAAGATGCACCGGGAAAGATAGAAAGATATAGAAAGGTCCAGAAGGAATGGGAGTTGATCCGTGGGCTTTCTCACAAATCCATGCAAATCCTCCTATTTTTAGAATGATTCATGAGAGAATGGTCATGGTCACCTACACTGGATGCACAAAGCTGAAAACTCTGGTTCTGGATTTCTTCCGGTTAAGGTTAAGGGATGTTAAGGGTCTTAAGGGTCAAACTTTGCATGGCTTAGCAGCGGCCGATTAGGAGGTCCAACAAGTGTCTCTCAAGGTGGCCACAGCACTGTGGGATCCAATGTGGCCAAGTCTACCCCCAGCGTCCGGTCCACAGCTCCATCATGTTTCACCACAGTGAAAATGTGTGATGGCGCCGTTGCAAAATCTCAATGAAACTCCTTGCCGGGGCACCATGTTGCACATTAGGTTGATCAGTGCGAAGAAGTAATACAGTGCTTCCAGTAGAGGATGAACACCATCAGGCACATCAACCTTCACCTGGGGAAGTTTCGCCACCTCTGAAAACCCAGACTTTCAAGACACAGAACTGGCAGCTAGCCATTTCAAATCTTTAATTTTCACTAAGATTTCTGTATATACTATTTATATATTAATATATAGCTACAGTAAATAACCCAACTATGTAGCCACCCTCAACCTAAATCTTGGCATTGCTTGGCCAAGGAACCAGCATGCACACAGCAAAGCCCGCAAGGACTGCTGCTTGAGTGGCTACGGCTTCGAAGTTGCTTTGGTTCAGCTCCAGCTCCTTCGTAGGTGACAGGATTTCTTGTCAGCTGGGGTTGAAAGTTGAAGGGATATTTTCTTGGAAGGAAGATTCATGTTTACATAATGTTTACATATTTTTACATGATTTGACCACTCAAATATGTAAGTGTCTATTCTACGGGCCCCACGATTCAAAAATCGATGTAATGAGCGCCGCATCGCGTCCTTGCCCTTCAATGTGGTGGCATTCCTCTTGATGAGGCCTGATGGCACTGCTGAAAAAACGACTGTGAAAAATGGCCTCCGAAGGAAGACATCTGCTGCAATAAAAATTCCCCCCAATTCCCAAATCCATCCTTACTAATTATCTGATATTATCCGTCCATACCCCCCACACAGGATCCAACCCTCTCCAACATTCATCGCCATTCCTCGCCACCTTTCAGTGGCAAGAGCAAAACCTGAGATATTTCCGGCCCAGCAGCTCGTAAGTTCCAGCTTATCTGCCTCAGCCACAGCACTGGGGCACAAAAACTTTGCATTGTTTAGGGACACCACATGATACTGTAAAAAGGATCAGGCAGCGTATGACTAAATTGCCTAAATTATCATACTACATGTGTACACATAGGCATGAAGATCCATTTGCCAGCCTGCCTCAGGGAACCAGTGTTTCGCTCAAATTGCCGAAATTACATAGAAGAATCGAAAGTAGCAAAGAAATTTCGTTTTGAAGTGAAGTGAGCTATCTATATACTCAGAATCTACTCAACCGTTTGTTCCATAAATAATTTGCTTGTTTCACTTCGTTTCTGCCTGCACAGTCTCATGAGACTCGGTCAACTAGGCAGTCAGTATTGCTTATAGATATCCTCTTTGAACTGCCCAGTCAAAGCTGATTGTGATGATGTGATGCAGTTCCCATATGTCATTAGTTGAGCAGGTTCGGCTAAGTTCTCAACAGGAAGGGTTCGCCAGTTCACCTTCCCCATCCCAATCTTCGAGCTCGCAGCCAGGTTGCTGCCAACATCTCACTTTTCCAGGCCCATTGGTTTCTGCATGGTGTTGCCCCTGGCAATAGGATGCAAAAGGGCCGCAGCTTCTGGGTAGGTCCGTGTGATCAGTTTGGGTGTCAGAAAACATGTAATTAATCACCTGTAATCTAGCCATGATCATGATCAACCCACATTCGGAGAATCTATGTGCTGGACATATTTGGAAAAACATGTGAGGGTTTTGAGTTCTGCGTGTCTCTTGAAGGACTTGATCACAATCTCAAACTCAAGCCATTTCTTGAGCTGTAAGCTGCTGTTGGCGGATGTCAAAAGTTGGGCAAACTGACATCTGCACTGCAACGCTAGGGCATACTAGGGTGAATCAGGTCTTTCTGTTTCCAACCATGTAACTACTAATTTTGTTTGATTTTTGGGCCCTCAGCCTGACATTTCAGCGATCGTCTACCTCTACTATGCACCGACATTGGCCACATGTTGTGGCTGGTGCAGGGCCGTTGGCCCGGTGTCATTAGCAACTACTCTTGTCATTGTCTACCGTTGTACAATGTCCACCAACTGTCATTTCGGAGGATGTTGGAGGAAAATCTCCCAATATCACACGGTTTCGCATCTGCAGTGTCCGCATGAATATCACTGGCAGGACCTTTAATCAGATTAACTATATATTAAATAGAATTTCAATGAATTTCATCCAGCGGAACCCAACCACTAATCAATGGCACAATCTTGCATGCAAGTCCGTTGTGGTTGAGATTCTTTGAGGCAAATAGGTCAATGATTTGCTGTTCCCCATTTTGAGGAACCTCGTTTCTGTGGCAGATGTCATCACCCACAGCATCATCCCACTCTGCCATGCACGAGCGCGCTCAACTGTCACGGCAAAGGATAGCCAAACGCCTCACGCGGGACATAACCATGAGCCAATATTTAAGAAACAGGGCAAAACTGGGATGACCTCTGCAGAAAATGATCAGTAACGATTGCCCTCTTGTAATCAAACCCGGCACTGAAACATCCAACGTTTGCAGATGATTTACCTATTCAAACTGTGGATCTTCCATTGTCAGGTTGGGTTACCAGAGAGTATCACTTTGAGTTCCCTCCAAGACTAGTTCCAAATGGGTTCCCACCTTGAAGTCCTCTGCATAAAACTCCTCTCAACAGTGGCATGACGTGGCATGCATGTTTCCATATCGACAAGATTCGACAAACCTGGCAAGGGAACATCCATTTGTCATTTGTATAGTTCAAAATGTGCGGATTTCCATTCTATCTTTGTTTCCCAAGAGGTCTGCAATATACATCAAAGCATCCATCATGTCATATCGCTTCACTGCATAGTGAAACTTCACAGAGGATGTTCAGGGTCTCTCATCGGCCACGTCTTATTTTCACGGATCATTGCTTCTAATATGTAATTGGATTTATTGTATGTCATTGTAACATTGTATTCATTGTATATCATTATATACACCGGGGTGAAAATAAGTGGCGCAGATTCTTGAATTCCAGGGGGCTTAGTAGATGGCGCGGACACTGGTATTTTGTCCATAGTAATTGAGAAAAAAAACAGAAATCTGACGCACCTCTCCTATAGGTTTCCTATCTTTGAAACTTCCGCTGCCGCCTTGTGCGGTACTGCTTTGACCCATGATAAACCATCATTTAAGAGGGGGCATGATACTAAAAACTAATGGATTTAGAGGTGTCCAATTTGGTGGTTGCCCATTTATTTTCAGAGAAACCCTATTGCTTGCTGTTGAAGCCAAGCCCAAAGCCAAGCTGTCCTTAATGAGGCGCATCGTTTCTTCCGTGGGCTTGATATCACACCCCTGGCCTCGCCATATCTCATGGAAAGCCCCCCCAAAAAAATAAGGAATCACATACGCAATGGTCACTTCTCATGAAGCAGGAATAAACATGAAAAACTAACTTCATTATCCAAAGAACCCAAAGGCAACCCAAATGTATTTGATGATTTTGATGTTCTCCAAATCTTACTTTTCAGTGGGTGCTGGCGTTCACCGGGGCACACTGCCCTTTCACCCGTGATTTTCACCAGCGACTTGGCATGGGCTGAAAGAAAACTTTGCCATGTGACACTTGAAGAAGTCACGCAACAGCAATCATAAAACATAACATCTGATCCAAACAATTCGTAATTAATCTGAAAACACCGATCCAAAAAACATCATAACATCATCATCAAACGCCCGGCTATGTCAACTTCCACCATTCACAAATCCTTACATCTTTGGTCCAGGCCACTGGCACGGGACTTGCTTTTGCCCACTTTGATCTGACGCGGCTCGGATGAAGTTGCTGGCCCCAAACAATGCACGGATATGCACGGGTTTAAGAAGTTTACATAAGCTTACAACATTTTACAACATTTTACAACTAGGAATTGCCAAAGCTGTAGGTCCATTGATACCCGACTTTGAACCATATAAATGCAGTCTGCACTGAAGCAGTTGACGTTTGCAAATCTAAAAGTGCTTGATGCGCTGGCATTTATTACCAGTAGCAATACCCTGTCTGCCAATCCATTCTATTCCCTCTGGAAGGGCTTTTGGGAACATCAAGATTTTGACGTCAATTGAGCAGGTGGATTTCCTGCAAAATGCCAGCGCCCAAAATGACGTCTCAGGATGTCCGGCCTTGTCCAAATTGTATTTCTTGAGGAGGGGAGGCAACTCTTCCCTCAAGTTTTCCAGCTTGATGATGTGTCGACAAATCCGTTCATTTGCAGGATTACCTTGGCCGCTGTGATTTAAAAAAGGGTGTGAGGCTCCATCTGGCGGGCGGAAAGGATGCTAGTTGCAGCATGGTACCACCATAGAAGGCATAGGACACCTGCAGTTGCTTCCGGGCGCACCAAAAAATTGTTTTAAACATGTTCAACCACAGTAATTAGTCATAATTAGTCACTAATGTCAGTATTCAACTCAGGTTTGTGATCCGAAATCAAGGAGAGCGTAGCCAAAAGCGAGCCTGGGTATTGAAATGGCAGTCTTCCAGCAAGATCTCCTTGTCTTTGGCCAGCTCCAATTTCTCCTTGCATATATCTCTGCAAAGCATCTAGCTAAAACTCCAGTACCCAAGGTTGTCCAGACTGGTGCTATTTCAGGGTTTGCTTACAGCACCTACTCAAGATGGAGGGTCTTTCTGACCAGCCCTAGCAGCTGGTCTGAGTATAGTTCGTTTTGTTTTGAGCCTGGCCACGAAAAATATGACTGTTCCAATCTAAGAGGGATGTGCAAATGCGGAGGGCACCTTCGTGGGTTTTTTAATTTTTGCTCTTGGTCAGTACCAGCCTGCCTTGAGACTCCACATGGCAGGGCCACCAAGCAGTGGCCCAGGCTTTGTTCCAAGAAATGAACACATATTCATGGCTGATCACTATATGATCACTATAGACTAGCGGTTTGGAAATCCTTGGAATCTTGAAAATCATGATGGTTTACCATGGTGTGTGTGTGTATTGTATATATATATATATATTATATAAATACTATTATCCATAACTTCAAAGGACTTTCTGATCACCTGCGACCACCTGCTAATCCATCCATTGTCCTTGGTATATTTTTCCAAGGCTTCGGTGCTGCAGCCAGTCTTTCCCAAATGCCGCCATCTGTTGCAGAGGTGCACACAACAAAACATGTTTCAGTCCATATCCATAATATCCATCCATATCCTACATGTGAATCATGTGACTTTCACTACTCATTTTCCCTAGTTCAACTGACAGTATGGGCATGATAGCCATCCGGGCTGCATGCTACTGCTTCAATGCCGCTGCTAAATGGCACCTCCAGTGGCTGAGGAAACGTGTCACAGGATCGCGCACCACACAAAACGCATCACAGTCTTTGGTGTAGGCCGACGCCTCAGCGATTTCTGGGCCAAGATTCTTGGGTCTCCAAACATCTCCAAACACAACGGGAGCTCCCACCAAAGAATGATAAATAGCATATTTTATAAATCAATATATATATATATGTATAGGATTATATAGATGTAATTAAGTAGATATTTTTTATAGCATCATCAAGTAATGTTTGGTCTCGAAATGTTTCAAACATCTTCAAACCCTTGACCGGGCAATCTTGCTGAGAGCGCCACCAGCAGTGGATCGAGGGATGGTGGAAAATGCCAGAAACTGCAACGGTCCTTTGTGGCAGTGCCACTTTGGAGCAAATGAACACATTGGAGAACACAAGAAAAAATGTTCTCAAAAAAAACGCGCAAACATGAGCAAACTTGTATCTGCTCGGCTTTGAGCCATGGCCCCCTGCTCTTTGCACTCCAAGCGGCCTTGCCAGTGTTTTTCGGTGGCTGGGGTGCAAAGGACGCGTTGACAAAGCAGCAGTCGGCACCTCGAAGAGATGGGCCGTGGAAAGATGTGGAAAGTACAGCACGGTGGCAAATGTGGAAAGCTCACATTGCAGGGTTCTTTGTTTTGAAGGTGAAGCGTTGACTCAATGATGGCAATGATAGCCATCAAGATCCATCAAGCCATCACACATATAGAACATCAAAATACATCCAATAACAATACAGTAATACACATTTTGACATGGTTTTGATGGGACATGAAGTGATGATGGGACCAATTGATTTTCAAAGGGCACAGCCATTGGCCCATCATCCAGAAATGGACAATTCGCCAAGTCGCCAGACCAACCGCAGCCTTTCTTAGTCTCCTGGGATTCGGCCGAGAAATGGCAGAATTGTTTGCCATGTTAGACTACCACAGTGAGCCAGTGTAAGAATTTGCGGATGTATAGAATTATTATGAGTTATTGGCATTTGCGGAGGGTTCAACGGTTCAACAATCTGCAGCCGCATTCCTTCTGGGATTTTTGGACTCTTTTTTTGCTATTTTCTATGGGGAGTCTCGCACGCCGCTGCCGATGTCTGGGACGAGCTGCGCATTTCAACCGGTCGTCACACATGCCCCAGAAGCGAACATCCTTTTCGATCTTGCGCATGGAGATGCCTCAGGCAGCGCATAAAGGACCCATCTTGCGCCCCCCTCCCAGTAAGCAACTGCAATGGTCATGAGTCATATATAATCAGATATAATCAGGTATTGTCCCACTGAAACGTGAGATAAGATGGGGTAACCCAGTCAGGGGTTTTGCAAATCATAGGACGGGCATCCAAGTCATTCCGTTGGCCTATTGCCTCGGAACACAGAATCGCTGCAGCTGAGCCCAATCACAATCCCCGGGATTCTCAACGACTTGATTGTATCCTCGGCCACAAGGGAAGCAAAGGATGTCAAGTTAACTTCTTTGACACGGTTCAAGTCAATGGGCACCGAAACATGGGATGGTTTAGACATGTTTAGACTCCAAGAATTACTTCCTTCTTATTTCTCCCATTTTGTTTCGTATTTCTTGTATTTTCTTCTGGTACCGGTACTAATCATCTAATTTATTCCAAGTTTGTGCAGAAATCCCACTTAGGCTGTGGCCAAAAGCCCGTGCGATGAGACCCTCGACATTGGAGCCTCCAGCCTGGAGAAAAGATGAGAAAAGTAGCTCTTGGGTCTTTGACTCTGTTGACTCAACATGCTGAAACTTTGGGTACCCCCAAAACATCCCAAATTGAGAAAGCTTGGGCTTTTTAATGCCTGATTCATCCAGAGTGTTCTTAGACCCAACCCATCCACGAACCCCAGTTCATGCCTTGGGGATGTGAATGAAGGACAGGCATGATTTCAGCTCAGACGAAGGTGTCCCAACTTGTGCAGGCTCAGCGGGCGCCACAGCCTGCCCAAAGCGTGTTTTCGGATGGTGTGGGCGTGGGCCCAAACAGGATACCTCGTGGTGCCCCAAATTTGGATGGTCAAATATGTTCAATGCAGAGAACATGACAAACAGGCAAGGATCTGACAATATGAAAACATCATCAATTCAATACATCCAATACCAATACCCACACATCCGTGAGAAGCATCAAAAGGCCCAGCTTTACCCCACCCCAATCTTCAATTCCCACAGCACCCACAATGTGACACGACTCTGCCTGCAGTTCTGGTGTTGGAGCTACAGCTGCAGCTGTTGGCTGCGATGCATCAGGCACCGCCACCGGGGCTGCTGCCGGTGCAGGTGCTGGTGGCGCTGGTGGCGCTGGTGGCGCTGGTGGCGCTGTCTCTGTAGGTGGTGGTGCTGGTGCAGGCGGTGCCGGCTGGCCAGAGGCAAGGAAAGCGCCGGTTTGCTGCACCACCACCTGGGCACATCTTTTTTATCAAACATGAAATAGCAAAAAATATGTCAAACATGTATTAAAATACTCCACAACTTCAGAGTCTGAGAACCAACGCGCCAATTCTTTGCTCGTGAGGTCAAGGATACCTGGCCATGGAACTGGGCATCAAGGGCCCTGCGTTCAGGTATGTCCTGAAAATTTCATGTTTGGACCCAGGGCTGAACATATGGACGCGCATGGAACGACTGGTGCCGTTAGAAAGTGAAATTTGTGTTTGTCGACATGTGTCAATAACCAATTGGCCCCAAAGTATGGAACACACTCAAAGTTCCTCTATGTCAATGTACCTCTGCATAAATGACAGGGATAGCTGGCTGCTCAAAAGTTTTGCCACATCCGCACTGAGAGATTCGTGATGGAAAATCGAGTGTTCCTTCCTCATGAAAAAGGAAGAGGGGAACGCGGGACTAACCATGAAATTGGCCAGAAAAACACATCGTCGGATTCAACTCGAAAGTCCGGGGAATCCAGGACCCTCCAAGCCCTCCAGGACCAAAATCACTATAAATTAATCACTGTTCCCCTTGTGTGGTGGTGTGTGGGGTATGTTTTTCAAGTGCCTTACTTATATTCATATGTTTCATATCCAATCCCAAGTCAAAGTGTTTTGGTGACATCCCAGACATTCCCAGACCACACCGCCTCAGATATCAGGAAGGCGCCGGCAACTAGCACCAAGGAGACACAAACCACCACTCGAGTTCGCAAGGATGAAGGTCCAGCCTTTGTGGAGATGGTCTGGGGATATCTGGGGATGTTGGGGTGAACATCCCCATGACTTTCCAGATATGAACCATATGAGTGGGGGATGTTTATGAGGACACTAGGGATTCGATAGCCAAACACAATATGCGACAATCATGAGGTACACCCCATTCAAGATGGAAGTGAAAAACATGCTGAAAACAGATCTCGTAGGCACGTTTGGTCACCTTCCGAAGTCCATCTGCGGCTAGGATAATATGGAAATAACGTGAGATAATGCTTTGGAATGATTTGGAAAGTGGGTCCAAAGGCAGCATTCCGGCAACAATATTCCAGTGTCAAGCTTGCACTCCAGTAAACACCCCGGCAATGGGAGCTCTCTATAATTTTCAGGGTGCACATTATCCCATAGCGCAGGATATGTTCGCTGCTACCGGGTTCAATCAAACGGCATATTATGGCATATTTCCCCAAAGTCATCCAGTTTATCAACCTCAGGGACCAATCCAAACTGGTGATCTTCTTTTTCAGCGCTATTCAGCTATTCCATGCTGATCCGTCCATTAATTTCTGGTGGCGGCGGCACTGAATTTGCAGTGTATATGGTGCCGCCATCCACATCCACCCTGTCATCCACCCTGTCTGGAGATTCATTCGAGGCCGGCGGTCCTGGCACCCGTCTCCTGGATGTCTTAGGAGACGTAGGAGACGGACTTTCGAAAAGAAGCTGCAGACTGCACTGATCAGTTTCGCCCAGGATTGCTGCAGCTCGTGAAATCTCGGAAAACATCAAAGTCCACTCATTCTCAGTGCACCTCTGAACATCTCTTTTGGTCAGTGGGCACAATACCCTTAGGGTGCCACTGGGACCACTTGGATCACTGTGATAACTTTGATCTTGATCTGCTAAAGCTTCGATGGAAACAGTCACGCCAGCTTTAAAGGCCGGCTGGGAATACATTTCAAAAAACTTGGCAAAGACTTTTCGGACTTGCTGTGACTTGATTGATGGTTGACACCAAATCTCCAGCGCCTTGCTGGCCGCCTCAGGTGTGCTGTTCTCAATCTCTTGGCTGAGCTTCTGGACCATCTGCTGGTGCAGGGCTGTTTCTCCAGTTTGCAGAACATGCACCGCCATCAAAATCAGCGTGTAGGTGCTGAAACCGCCTGTGGCACGGTCGCCAAGAAGCCGACATCTCGCCCAATGCTTCAACAGGCGAACCACCGGAGCCAGAACAGGCTCAGTCTCGCAAAATCTTCGCACCAGGAGAGAATTCAAGAAACCTTCCGTGTTGTTCACCGAAATGTCGCACAGCACTTCCCTCTCCGCTCCAATGAATTTCAGCACTGGCACTCTCGCATTGACCAGGTGAACCTTCTGAGCACCTGCTTTCCCACAGCGCTGAGCCTCCAATTTCAATAAGCGCAGCACTCTGTAGTGTAAATTCTCGATCTTTCGATGCGCTCGTGCCGCTGGTAGCGCTGGTGGCGGTGGCACGGCCGGTGGCGGTGGCACGGCCTGTGGCGGGACGGCCCTTGGCGGTGCAGATGGTCGTGCTGGTGCCGTTACAGACTCGCCTGGTGGCGGTCCTGGGGGTGGTAAGGTGGGCGGCTTGGCCTTGGGGGGCTTGGGGACTGTGGCCAATTTCGGTTTTGGTTGGAAAATAGCCCGGATCTTTTGCTCATCCACCAAAAAGCTCAAATCCACATCAGAGGCCTTCATAAAGGTGCCATTACTACAACTGCCATAGCACTGCAAGGTGCCACCCAGCTTGTCCACCACAGGTTGCAGCTGTTGCTGGATCTCCTCTGCCCTCTGCAGTTGTTCAGCTGAGGGTCTCAAGTCCTCTGCCAGCTGAGCCAATTCACAGGACGCCTGGTGACACAAGGACCGGCCAACCCGTAGCCACCGCAAAGCAGGGCGGATCGAAAGGCACCCAGCCATGCTGAGGACACTGGAGTGCATATGTGTGTTGAAACATACATGTGCAACACAGTACAACACTAGATCTCAGCTATTAGGCACATAGACATAGATTGTAGCAGCACAAGCAACTGGATGTACAGCAAATCTTTTGTCTTTTGATATCATGCTTAAATAATCTTAAATATACTTCAAGGAAACGTGGCTCTCCTGCTGACTGGCATCTGACACAGTCAGTTGTTCCGTGATTCGGTTGAAAAAAATGTGCCTGTGAGGAGCCAAATAAGATGCGCAGTTGCCGGCACGCACCAAACTCCCCCTCTCCCTCCATCGCCCTCTCTACAGTAGTATTTCCAACCCAATAAAAAAGAGCATGACTGATACGACTGAGTAGTGCATGCATGATGTGGATGGGTAAAACCCTATGATGTTACTCCAAATTTGTATACATTTGCAATATCAAGTTGCTTTTGGCGCAACTGCCAGTCTCAGGAGTCGCAAGTTGTGGGTTGTGGATGACCAAAGGGTATAGACATCCTCTCTGCAGCGATTTGGAGCGTACCATGGCTGGAACTTCCCAGATCATCCAATTCGTTGACTTCATCAGTTCGCAAGTAGCGGGTAGATGCGGCTAGCATCGCATGCCATGGACTTCCATCTGATTCCATCTGATTCCATCTACAACATCTCCAACCAAATCAGTGGATCGATGTCCCATGATGTCCCGGATCGGTCGCGGAAGGTGTTCTGCTCAGAATCAGGAAATGGTAAAATTCACTCCTCAGACTGAAGACTGGCCACCGCTGTCTGGTGCAGGGGGAGGCCAGGGATATCAGGGATTCCGTAGGTATACAGCAATAATCAGCAGGCCAGAATAATGCTTGTTGGGTTCCCGCAGGCCTCACGCCCAAATCATCCTACAGTCTACAGTCTCTGAGCGGTATTGGTTGACCTCGTGTGGTGCGGTCCTAGCAGGTGCCTTGAACCAAGGGGTTCCCAAGCCCCTTTATCCCCTTTATCCCCTAATTCTTCTTGGCGTTCCCGTCAGTAGTACAAGTGCCTCATTGACACCACCATTTGACACCCTTCAAATTCCAGGTCCAAGGTTCGAAATGACAACAAAGGTGCTTGGGCATCTGCAGGTCGTATGCTTACAACGTCATTGTGCGACAAAGACACCTTGTGGCTGCTCAAGTTGCTTCATAAGCGACTACATCTTGACCATTGATTGGCGACTGCCATGGTGATAAACCAAGAACTAGTATTAGCATGTACTAGCTAGCGTAGGACCCTTACCACTCAAGGGCAAGATATTGTCATACCAAGCTCAACCTGTTCTTTGCGGGTCTAGCATGCTGCGGCCCCCCATTAGTTTTAGTGAAATCCCCACTATTGACGCATAAATCCACATTCTCTTGAAACCATACCCATGTTTTTTGGTGCTCCACGGCAGCCTCAAACAACGGTTTGCTGATTTCGACCAGCCACCTCTCTCTCCACCGCATTGCCGTTAACTTCAGTGGCCACGATCGCCTGCAATAGCAAAATGGACTGCTCGTCTCGATGATTGAGGGAGATCCGAAAATGACACGGCGCCAGCTGTTCTCTTTGGACCGGGTTCGGCAGCAACTTGGACCAAAACCTGGTCAGTTGGGTTGGAGCAGGTAAATAAGGCTTTGTTTGTCCAATTTATTTTGGGGGTGGCTCATTATCTGATCTGAAATTCTATATTTTCTATTCCCTGTAAACTGTGAACACACATACACACACACACCTCCCTCTCTCTCTCTCCCTCTCTCTATTTTTTTGGAGGATATATTTGGGGGAGAAGAGTGGGGAAGCAAAAAATGCAAACACATGGGTGTCTGTACAAAACCAGAAACTCTTCAGCTTGGAACTGGCTCCCAATCGCCACCTCTGCCTTGGAAAAGGGCGCCTCCAAGGTCCATTCGGAGCCGATGCAATGAAGGGAAAATGGTGGAGGTAAAGCATCCAGCTGCACCTGTACTACTGGATGTGCCACCGGATGTGCCACCGGTGTATCTGGTGGAGTCTCCAAGATGGGTTCCAAATCTTTGGTGACCTGAAATGACAACGAAGTCAGAAGCGATTGGACACATATTGGAGTCTTGATTTGCTTGATCCTAATCGTATGTGTCTGGACATGGCTGAACAAAGTCCAGCAACAAATGACCTATATTTTCAATTGGGCGGAGCAGACTTGGGGGCTCCAAAAAAAACCTTGGATGGCCGAATGCTGTCGGATACCCAAAATTATGAATCGCATGTAGGTTGGTTGCAATAAATTATCCCAGAAACCAATTCTGCACCAGCAGTGTGTGGAACAGAGGCTTCGCAACATCTGGGAGCTGCAATGGAAACCCCCTTGCATTCCACACGGAACTGAACAATAGGAGGTGCTTCATGCACACGGCCGTGGAGAGGGATTGCAACAACATCCCCATGCTGCACCTTGTGCTGCTGCTGTACCATATGACCATTCACTAAAGTTCCAGCCAGACTCAAGTTCGTCAACATCAGCTTTTCTCCTTTCGACGAAATTTCAAAGTGTTGTCTTGAAACAGCATTCCTCAAGGTCTCATCTGGAACCAAGGAAGACCAAAACTCTGGTGCTTGCATAGATCTTCCCACACGGATGCTGCCTGTAGGCCCAGGAAATAATTTGGAGGCAGCCGAGTCCAAACAGCTCAAGCAAAGACCCAACGTGCCTAATGGGTTTTGGGCCTCTGACAGGTCCTTTGGAGGGGCTGCGAGGCACACTTTCAGCTGGAGGGCGGGCCGTCTGCCATATTCACAGTCGATATATCCTGCACTGATGATGTCACCTGGCTGGTGGCTACAAAATTGGGCGAACAAATGTTCGACACAAATGATACTAATTAGTCAAATGCTAGTATAATCTAGTATATAACTATAGTACTAGTTAGTAGCCAATTAAGGTAGTCTTCCTCCTTAAAAACAACTACCGTGGCTCGCAGCAAAATCTTCAGGAAGCAAACAGCCAGTCACCATCTTGCAATGTGGCATTTGAAAGCGGAGCGCCATTCAACAGGGTGCCGCTGGCACTGAGATTCTTCACACTGATTATGGAAGAGTCAGACCTCACCTCAAGGGCAAACATGTGGCAGTTACCCCGCTTTTCTTCTAGCAAAAAAGGATAAAAAAGGCCCTGAGACCAGAAACTTCTCCAAAGTTCAGAAATTCCAGTATGAAAACAATTGAAAACCTCATTTGGGACCCCCACTACCTGGCCCCAAATATTTGATCCAATGACATCCAATGTATTTCCAGACATTTGGGCCCTGACCCCACCTCGAAGTGAGCTCGGGAGATGGTGTTCCGTGCAGTTTCCTCTGGAATCAGCTGCTCCCAAAGAGTGGCCGACTGGAAGGCCCTTCCGATGGTCAGCTCCTATGCCGTGAGCTACCAATGCTACGGTGATGGGCCCATAGCATCCCATAGGCAATAATATAAATTGGAGATTTCATTGTCTTAATTCTTAATGTCTTAGCATGTCTTAGCACGGGACGCACTTGCCTTGTGGTTTCGATAGCCCTTGTCCTCATTCACTTCGAAGGAGACTGCAGGGTTCTCCATGGAACGCAGCCGGATGCGACCTGCCACGCGCCCTGCCATCGTCTCATGGCAGGTTCCACGGAGGACTGACAAATGTCTGAACTTGGTTTGACTGCCAAATCATTACCCGGCGATCTCAAACGGGACTCAAACGCAGGGATTAACATGGAACGAAAGAACCACGGTCCACTGAGACTGTTGCGACTCTTGAACTGTTGCTTTCTTTGGGCTTGAGCTGTGCCCGCTAGAAGGCTGAGCCAAAACTGAATCTGCAGAGGCACATGCTAAATCGTCTAAATCCAGCAGGCCTTGGTCTCCAACAACTCGGCTTCTTGCTCTGTCGAATGTTGGGGGAGGTTGGATCTCATCATTAAATGACCGCTTCCAACTTCCAACCCTCAAACATGGAAGGACCTCAAGCAAATTGACTAGAACCATATACATAAGAACCATGAAATGGGGCCCTGAACCATCATGAACCTATATTTATCTATGTGGCGAATATTTTTCCCATCGACAGAGTGAAAATGTCTGGACCAGGCTGGACCAGGCTGCCGGGCTTGAGCCTCCGCCTTGCCTCGACGTCGGGGCTTTTCGTGCCTGTGCCTGGGGCACTGCCATGTCAATGGGGATGGGTCGACGGTCTAAGTGTCAAACCCTGGGGCCACAAGCGTTGCGAATTGCTAGAAACATTAATTTGACTTTGCCGCTCTCGGAGGACATGTGTCCAACGTATCCATGTTTGATCCATATCAATGCAAATCTGCAGGGTTTAACCGGGAAGCTGGAAGCCGCTTTCAAATGCTGGGTGTCAGTCCTTGAACGCGTTTCTGCCATTCGGTGCCTGGCACCAACAAGCCATTCGCAACGTCGAGGCAAAATGTCTGATGTCATCAATCATTCCTCCAATGCCGTTGCATGATTGGCCAAACAGGGCCACACCATACATTAATATATACATCAATACCATCCATTACGTCACATGGCTCCAACAAATTGGAGCATATTGGGCGCATTTGGGTCCTACTAGTAACAAAATCCTTCGGAGGACGCTGAATTCATGCAACAAAGTAACACCTAGCTGCAGGCCTCCTTCGCCGTTCCTTCAGCCAAAGCTCATTGATCTCGAGGCCAAATGGGATCCGTCGAATCCGATCGGCGCGCGCGGGGCTGGTTGAGCTGAAGGCTGCGGGCTGTGCGATGTGAGCATCGTCTTCACACCGAGGTTTTCCGCATGCTTTCCCATTTGTGAGACACTCCACGCAACTTCAATGACCTCATTGGCTTCCACTATCTTTACTGATGTGTGTGGTCCTAGCCCCCCCAAAAATCCCCAAACCTCTCGGAAATGGCCTGCCAAAAGGTGAAAAGTCCCAAGGGAATCACCACCTTATTCTGCCAGAGCTGGTTGGTTGGCTGATGTTGGCCGGCTATCATTGATTGATGGCAACCCTGAGAGCCCCACTGGAGCCGAATCAACCTCCTAGGAGCCAATGGGCGTCAAAGCAATGGTTTTTGGCAGAAGCGCCACCAAAATAGGGTTTTGGGTCGTGTCATCCTTGTGGGCATTATGCGCAGAATGTAAGCAAAAAATAAATGTGTTTCCGTGTCTCTCGGAAAATTGTGGACGTTTTTCCAGCTTTTGGGGTCCTTCAACCTTGCCCTATCCTGCCCTGTCTCCTGTTGCATGGTTGGAGATGACAGCGCAATGGAGCGCAACAACCTTTCAGATTTCAGGCCGCTGCCCTCTGCAAGAATCCCCCCGGTGCGGCTGGTGCCTCGTCTGCGCTTCAGTATCCAGGTAAGGGCAAAGCCGAGCCAACTGCACCTGCATGTCACGTGATCTCATGTTATAGGTCTTTTGATGCCTTCAGGATCATTTGGGCAAATTGTGTTGGTTTGGACGGCGCTTTTCATAGAAAAATAGAACACGCAGATTGGCCTGTGCCTGTTTGGCAATTTAGTTGGCAATGCAAACCATCAAAATGTTGAAGAGTACGGACCCTGGAGATGTCTCAGCCAACGCCCATCGTACGAGGGATCCATAAAAAATTAGCTGCTTATAGAATAAAACATGTTGCATGTTGAAACTATTCAAAGTTATATATATATATTATATTATATAATATATATATAGTTTAAAAGCGATCATTCAAGCGTGGAGCCCAGCTTTTCCAGACCTCATGTAGTAGTGCTATGATGCCGTCTTTCGACATCTGCGCGGGTGGATGGGTACCACCCAGTTCGCCGCAGCAAAAGGTGGCTCATTAAAGATGTGATTAGGACCGCAAGCAGCACGACAGTCCATGCCACCAAGTCAGCTTTCAATTGAAAGACACCCATCGAAATGAATTGTAGTAATACAAAAAGATAGAAGCAGCGACGCAAGAATTTGGTGCTGCTGGGACTCAACAACATGGAGCCCAGGGGAGCACCAAGTACAACCACCGGCACACAAGCAGCCCAACACAGCATGACATCGTGAGAGATTTCTGCTGTCAGCAAGCGAAGACATGTGCCCAAGACGCTACAAATAGCCATGATGACCACCGAGGAAGCTGTGAGCATGTTTTCGGACATCTGTGCTTCTTTTGGCACCAGTGAATTCCACAGAATACCAAAGATGTATGCCAACATGTCTGCTCCCGAGCCCAACTTGGCTGTGAGAAAGCCCCCTGCCATCCCAAAGATGCAGGCTAATGCAGTCAAAAGCCATGGCAAGTTGGTGAATGGAATTCTCCGACCAATGGAACTCTCCAAATCAAAGCGCAGCAAATCCCAAGCTTCCACTGCCTGATCTGCCTGCGACTCCTCCTGAGCCTGCCGGGTGCATTCCCGGTGGTAGAAGAAGGCAATGGCGAAGCAACTCACCGCCGTGGTGAAGCCCAAGGCAGTGATGCGACTACTGGTGGCAACTTCCAAACCCAGAATCAGCCCGGGAACTGCGCTGATGGTCATCCACAGAATGAGCCAAAAATGGCATAAGTGTCGCTTGGCATACAGAATCAGGAAGCTGGCAGAGGACATGCCCACCTGGGATGCAACAAATGCATACAAATGCAACATGGGGCTTCAACCAATCCCAGATATATATATATATATACATATATACACACACACACATATATATATATATATATATAAAGATCGCGTCATCCTCCCACAATCCCGGGAAAACATGAAACAGATTGAAGAAAAAAAGGTGAAACGCCCGGCGAAGTCCAGCCACTGATTGGATCATCAATGAAAAATCTCGCCCATCTTCTGCCGAAAGTTTGATGAAAAGCACCATGACCGGAAATGCCACCGCCCCGCCGCCCACAGGGGTGGAGCCAGCCACGAGGCTGCCGAAGATCATGGTTATGGACATGATATAAAACTGGCCAAAGGCTTCCATCCAAACATCCTCATGGCCAGTGCTTTTAATGGTCAAATCTGTTGGCAACCGGATATCGATGGTTTTTTGGATGGATTTTGATGGCCAGTTTGGGAGGAAAACATGGAAAACTGACAACGGCAATGTATTGCAGCGGCTGGATGAGAGGTAACAAATACCTACAGCAATGTGCTAAAATTTGATAGTGAAACCCGAACAAAACACATCATGTTTTCTTGTGAAAACTTCGTCAATCAACTTGACCCAAATAAGATCCCATATCGCTCAAATAATATCTAATGAAATCGCCCAGCGGTCCTGTTTCAACATCACGTAGAACCACAATGGATACACCACCATGGCCGGCAAAAAGCGGCGCCAGAGCGGTTTGAATCTTGGCTCATCTGGCACCAAGTGGGCGCAAGATCGGCCATTCTTGGTGGAGACTTCATTGGACTCGACATCTGGAGATTCCATGGCCCGACTCCGCAAGCGAAAATTGGAAAGAAACCCCTCAGAGACGGGGGCTCTCTTGGCCCCTGAGCAACAGCCTGTCAGAAATCTGGACCTTTAATGATTTTCATGGTCAAAATTGGTTTCTCCATATTTGGATGTTTGACTAGATTGCCATGCCATGAACGACTAGAAGTTTTTGGCCCGAGGGTATTGCATGTGTGATAGATCCAACGACTCATTTCAAATCGGAAACCCGCACAGAAACATGGGGAAACCCTGATTTTGGCCGGTCCTTCGGCTATACAATCATAGTCATAGCTGAAAAGCTTGTCGGATCATGCTGGTTCAACGCTTTACCGAGCCTGGCGAAGAGTCGTCAGCCTCGGTGCAAGCCCAAATGCTGACACATCATAACACATCACAAAATGAAAAATTAACCAATACTATGGTCCTCCATCTCAACTGGTTGGTGGTTCCAACTCCACAAACATATACAAAAATTACTTTACTTCGAGTGATCCCCACCGTGGTATTTTAGACAACTGTTCAGATTTTGACACTCTATCTGGCAACCCTTCTTGCATTCTGTGTGGCATTCTATCTGACATTCTGTCTGACATAATCTGACGTACTTTCTGGAGTTCTATCTGGCATCTTTTCAGGCATCCATTCTGGCATTCTATCTGGCATCTATTCTGACCTTCTTCCTGACATTCTTTCCGGCATTCTGTCCCGCATACGTTCTGACATGGCATTCTATTCTATCTGATTCTGGCATATTCTGGCATGCTATCTAACAAGTGTTCAGGTCCAGGCGTGCCCAGCTGCATCTGGAGCTCCGGATAGGGTTCGGCTTCAGGCGTGCCCAAGCTGGCGATCTGGCGTCCAGGTCCAGGCAAGGCCCACAGGAAGCAAGGGGCGAAGGAAGGAGTGAAGGAGTTGCACCTTCGTGAAAATCTAAAGACCCTCACCCGGCAGGTGGGGAAATATGGGCTATATTAGTTGGTAGGGATCATCATCTCATTTTGGGCCGAAAATAACAATTGTTTCAAACATGTTCAAACCACCACGTGGGAGCAGTTTTCACAGTTTGTCATGTGAACGTGCCAAAAAAAAATCTATGTGCCCTGCCAGCTTTGCCAGGGCCCTGGTACATGCTCTTCGTCCTGAACAATCTAAAGCGGTTTGATGCAAGAAGTCGGTGTCTTTGCTTTGCGCAGGCTTTATTCTAGTTGACTCCTTGCAGCATCTTGCAGCACTCCTGTGACTTTCGCTGGAAAATAGCGTGAGTGACAAGGAGTAATCATAACATATCATAACATGGCAAAACAAAAAAGCAGCCCAAGAGATATCAGATATAGTAAAATACCAATTTGACATAATTTGACAACCAATTGATCGCAAACCTATGACTTGATCGTATAGTTAAACCATGGAATTGACCCCGCCGCGCCTTGCCAGCCAAGGAGCGGTGCAACATGTGTAACCTAAGTGCTACCGACGCATCACCATCTGCCGTCATATGCCCCATGTCACTGGATTCACTGCTAAACTCCTGGCCAAGCTCCTGGCCATGCCCGGTGAAGCATCTTTGCACTGGATGCCTTCAGCACCAAGGGAAATCTTCCTTGAAATTCCTTGAGCTCACAACATCCACGTCCATCTCAGGTCAATTCTTCTTCTATCGATTCTATCATTTTTCGATGTTTCCCCATGCCCTTCATGGGAAGCACACCCACAACAACATCGCAATGTTGTATCACTGCATCACCCTATATAAATAATCCAATTTTATACTTACTGTGAGGCTGGTCCACTTGAGCACCCTACGAGTAAAAGCAGGAACATGGGATGATTTATACCAAAAAAAAAACACCTGCCCAATGATTCCTGTAGCCATCCCAAGAGATGCCCTGCCTCCGCTGGCTCCTGAGTCCAAGCTGCCTCCGGGGATCGGCAGAGGTGAATAGCATGGGCAAAGAAGTGGCTGACCCATGGGTTTTCCATTTTTTTTCCTCCTCATTTGTTCATGATTCCATGACATTCCAATGATTTTCCACATTACGTTCCATGACCTAATGATTTTGCATGACATGTTCGAGCATTCTGAACAACCAGCTTCAGTGGGCTTCTCTATTTCTTCAGGGCAAATCAAGCCAGCTATTCCTCCCTCCAAGCGTGTGCGCAGCTCGTCACCAGCTGGTGAGCCTAGGGTGCAAGTGGACAACATCACCAGTGCTGTGCGGCTTGATTGATGCTGCAAAGAATGGACAAAACGTTGTTTTGCGTTTAATTTCATTGTCATTGTTATCATTTATATCATTTAGTATCATCATCATTGCAAATCTCGTATAGAAATTATATTGTGTCACAATATGTCATACAAGTTCATACCCACATGCATCCATGCATGCATGCACACGGCCTTTCAAACATATGGTTGGTGGATGAAGATGTTTAAGCGTTCTTACTGATGAATTCACCCGGCGTGCCCCAAGAAAACACGCATCAGGATCATCCGGAGCGAGGTATGATACCATATGATGCTTTAGATATCTTTTGAATTCTTTAGATCATTTGGGGATGGGTCAAAACCCTATCCCCCTGGTGAACATCAAAATAGCTGGTAAATGGATGTTCATCCCCCTAAAAATGGTATGTATAGGTATTGATCCATAGCCACTTTAGATCTATTTCCCACCATACTAAGCACAAACTGCTGCACCCTCATGTCATGAATGTACGGCCACCTGCTTCAAGGCTTGCGAACTGCTGGACTCCTCGAAGGTGAAGGTTTTCCCGAACATCTGATTGCCCTATGGGACAACACACTTGAGTGCCTAAGAATCCTGAGGAATTGAATCACTGATGGAGAAAAAATCGTGCGGCCCAGGCGCGCAACCCTTTCAAAGGAGCAAGAACCCCAAACAGGTAAACCATGGTAAACCTGTTTAGGGAAGAAAACAATCCGGGCGCGATTGGGTCTAAGTTTGGAATGGCTTAGATTGGGTTTTCGGGTTCTTCAGGCATTGATCAGTTCTGAAACGGCTGAACTTGAAAGCCTGAGATTCCCACTGCGGACGCAGTCTTCAGGACAAGCTCATCAGCAAGCGGGACAATCGCCTTTGGATCCAGGATGATCCACGCTTCAGAACAGAACCGACTGGACCGACTGGCTTTCAGAACGATAAGAACTTTCAGACCATGCTTCTGTGATGCATCCCAATCAGAATAATCAGAAAAAAATAGAAAAAGGGGATCTTCCACGGTCTTCCGTCAGAAACTGCACAACTCCGGCCCCAGGCCGGCGATTCTTTCATCTGTTTCCGGATGTTTCCGAGCCTCTTTGAGGTATCGCTCACATCGCCGCTTCAAACCCTTGGGGCTCTGCAAGCGATCAGCCACGGTCACACCTGGGAAGCTCTACACTGTCTGGATATGCTGGATGACCCCATTCCCGGGATCCAGCAGGGTTGAACGATGAACAACCCTCGCTGGCTCTTGGATTTCGTGCACAACCCTCAAGTATCACAGGATATCACAGGTCTGCGCACGTGCCGGACATCGTGGCCACAGCCCATCCGTTTCCAACATGGCGTCCAAACCCTGCAGCCTGGCACTGGCAAAGATTCAAATCATCCATGGCTCTAAAGGAACTTCTCTGGAATATCTATAGGAAGAAAACGTGGTTTGGCGCCACTAATATGGAGTTTTCCTGTGAGCTATCATAGCTATCTCTTAAACATCTTAAACCTAAATTCCTGCGAAACTTCCATGCTAAAGTGGGTGGTCAAACTCATATGCGATATGTTGGAATCACTTACCGGTCGGTGGAAAACTTGAATACACACACATATATATATATGTATATATATGTATATACATACTACTTTTTTCACCCGAAAACACGCAAATGTGTTGAGGATTTTCTTTTTCTGGCTTATCAATTGACATCAATTCATCAAGGTTGAGTCATTAATAGCCAGCCTATAGTGAGCCCTTGTTGCAATCTGGGATGTCTTCCCCACAACAGCACAAGGGGAAGAAAACCAAATCAATGGTTTTACAACACAATCTGATTGACAACTTCTCAAAGCTCTTGTAAACTGATGGATATTGATGGAGTATGATGGAGTATAGCCTCGGGTGCATCGAAGGCATTGCTCCTCCCAGTGGAGTTACCAGGAATCAGCTGCCTCTCTGCATCTTTGGCAGATTTCAGGCGACAGGCTTCGCGCAAGGCCTGGGAATGGCCCTCGTGGTCCGCCTGGGCACGGCCGAGAGGTTGCCGAGGTTGGGACCTTTGGGAAGCCCAGCCTCCACAGGCCGCATCTTGGGTGGCAAGAGATCTTCATCCTCCCATTGGTCCCATTGCTGCACAAAACATGGCTGGCAAAAGGGAGAGCCTGAGCCTGAGCAACCTATGAATTTTCTGAAAATTCAACTGGGGTGAAGTTTCACCCTCTTAAAGACCTGAAAAGAAAGCTGCATTTGTTTCTTCACCACTAACCAACCACCTACCACCATCTACCACACCATAATTGACATCTTTGCTTACTGCACGTCAGCTCCTGTTCCCGCAGCCAGCGCCAACCTGATTCCCAACACATCTCATGTCAAGAATGGAGAGCCCAAGAATACAAGGCTCCTGGCACTGAAGTGTTTTTCTTGCTGGGTTGCACCTCCAATAAACTCCGATTCCTAGTTGCTGCCAGTTAAGGATAGTTGCAACCCCACCTGTCTAGACATCTGGCCGGGGGACCATTTCACCCAGGCCCTCCACAGCTCGGTTTCGTGCTCAATGGTCCAGTGGCCAGCAAGCCCCGCTCAAAGGCGGTTCTGGGTGCTGAGCAAGATCACAGACTCGCAGACTATGGTATCTAGATCCTCTCTCCCGCTAAAAAGGGCTAGGAAAATCGACCTGTTCATTGCTGAACCTGGGTTTCTGGTGGCCTTTCTTAGGGGAAACCGATTAATTACAGCATGTATGAACGGAAAAATGCACATTGCAATGAGTCATCCTGGAGCACAACCCATCGGACTAGAGAGTCACTGCCGCGATAATGCCATGTCACCTTTGTCCACCTGTTGAGAAAGACCATTCTTAGACTCCTGAAAAGATTAAAAGACCAGGATCAAACATGGGAAAAAACACATTGGCCCAAACTTCCAGATATTGCCGAGGGAACTGTTCCACAGATGACCCTGGAAATCAAGTTCCAACTAGACCAGGCCCAGCAGCAAAGCACTGTGCGATGTGGCTCTTCCACCTTGTGACCGTGGCGATGCCAATAGCTCCGACTGACAAAGTGTGTTGCTTGATTGACCAATAGTCTTCTGGTTGGCCGGTTGGTTGCAATAGTCGTGGGGGTTTCCTAATAGTGACAAGAAAGTAGTATATAATAGTATATAATTAGGAGGAACCAAATAACATCATGCATATTTTGGTGCAGCAGGCAAACAAATGCACACACACACACATGCATATAAATAAAAAACAAACAAACAAATAAATAGATAAACAGATAGATAAATAACTATAATTAACGTGTATATAAATAATATATGTACATATATAATATATTCGAACCGCAAGACTTAGTATAATATATATATAGCTATCTTAAGTCTTGCGGTTCGAATAGGTTACCGCAAAGTTCCAAAACTCAAAGCTTGCACCTGTTCTTACATGTTTGATGTCTTGCTCATAGATGTGAGAGTCGGCTCAACTTGCAGCCAAAGCACAGGCAACAAAGCGTTCAGTCAAGCTCCCCGGACACACCACACGGGCCTCTGTCAGGAGTCGAGTTTCCTAAAGTTCCCCAAAGATTACATCTGCAAAAAGGATTGAAGCTTAATATAGTTGGAATGGAAAGCCAGTATTAATATGTATTAATGAGCTTGGGGACCCTGGGGCATCGTGAATTTTCTGGACATTTCTGAACATACTGTGACAAGATGTGATAAGAATCCAACGGTTTGCTTCTGGAATGACTTCTTTGAGACCTGCCATCAAGGCGCTTTCCAGAGTATGTTTGAGAAATTTTGAGAACTTCTGCAGCCTGGATAGGTGCTCAAAATGCGACAGCAGCAACACAGCTCCTTTCTGAGTTTCTTAGTCTTCAAAGTCTTTCCTGGCGCACTAGGATTTCCACGGCCACTGGAGCACTTAAGGATTCAATATGATTCAATAAGGCCTGGCAACTGCCAGTAACTGAGGATCTGTGAGAATGTTTTTCTGTTTAAACTTGTCATCCGTTCTCTGTAAAGTGTGGTGCTGAAATGCATCCTGGCATGCTATGTGACAGGATTCACAAAGGTTCATCGAACAGGTCATCTGCAACTTCCTGATGCATTTTCGACGGGGGATAGCCCTTGTCATGGCGTGCACTGGACATCGAATTCACGGATATGGATACGTTTGGCATATAACTTGGATGATGCATGCTGAGGGAGTTGTGAAACCTTCGTCATGTACCAGGCAGTGGCTGTGGAGGATGGTGTCTATCACTGAAGTTGTGGCTCCATGCCCCACAGCCCAGTGGCAAACTATCGGCCCTTGGCCCCTGGGCATCTTTGGCCCAGTTTCGCCCGGGCTGCCACACTGGCCATGCCACAGCAACTAGGACCACTAGGACCTAGCTAGGATTCAAAGGGACTGGCGACCTCATCACAGGCATCAAACCAAATTTCTGAAAAATAGGTGTTTTCCTCGCGCATGGGCAGCTTGGGCACCAGCACCGTAGCTTTTAGCAGCTGGCCCGTGGTCATGGTCAGGCGAATGCGACTGGCAGAGGCCAGTGGCTGTGGGCCAAGCCAAAAGTCTTCGTAGTGTTTGGCACCCTCCGAGCTCATCCGAAATGCAGTTCCAGTTGCACAGGTCTTGCTGCTGTCTTCTTTCAACTGAGACTCTGCTGTGGCTGTGCCCTGCGCATCCCCAGTTTGCTTCCAAGTCATACCTGGTGAGTTCCCGCCAGGTGGAGAAGTGGAGAAGGCCAACATAATGAAAAATGTTGAAGTATTACCCCGACCAGCCAATTTACTGGTTCTCCAAACGTTGTTGTAAGTACTGTCTTGACCTGCTTCTCCCGACTAATATCCACTGGTTGGGATGGATATGAAGAAAAAGTGTCTGAACTCAGCCAGGTACAGTATCCCCTCAACAAGGCTGGAACAGACTGCAGCAGCATCTCCGATGGCACAACATCCTGAACTGCCGCCTCCTTGCCCTGATAGACAAAATACCAGGACCCAGAGGCGTTCAAGGCACTGTTCACGGCTGAGGCCGGAGAGCCCTCCTGGCAAACGAGGTGGCGAGCAACGACAGGCAACGAAAAGAAGACAACCACCACCAGTGCCGCCGCCGCCCCCACTGCCACCACCAGAACTACAAGAAGAAAGGGGTGTACCCGGTGTACCCAGTCACATCTTTTCTCTTGGACCCATTTCATGGCATAATGAAACTTCTGCAATGGCCCAATGTCCCATTTACATCCATTTACAGTCTAGATGAGGAGCGCCTGCTGCACAAAGTTTGCGCAACAACTCGAGGCTTCACATGCCAACGGATCTACGAAGACCACCTCAGTATGGACGGTGTAGGACAAGCAGTGCAGCTTTTTTTTAATGATTCAACCGCACCTGGGAGGCCGAAGCTCCAGCCATCCACGTTGTCAAAAGCCATAGCGCCATGTGGGCTGTGGGCCCGCGGGCCATGTCTTGAGCCACCCACTGCCGACTGCCTGTGCCAATGTACCTGCGTCTAAAGTGATGGCCTGCCAGTTATAAGTGACCTTATAACCACCATTAACTTGTAGATGGTCCTAGAATGTCCCTTGTTGGGGGCGCACATGCAAGCATATTGTCATGTATGCTATATCTTTAGATCATGTTCAATCTATGTATATATATTATATATATAACGATATGAACCCAGTTGTCACATTTCACAACCAGTCTGGATTCATGGTAGTAGATCAACACATGTAACATGGGTGCGAAAGGTCAGAGTTCAAAAATTCCAGCTCTGGCGAGTCGGGATGAATGATATGAATGACATGCATGTGATGCCAATCTGAGCTGGGCAGGGCGTCCCTGCTTTTACGCCGGCTACGCAGGGTGATCAAATCTTTGTGTCACAAGGTGGAACAAGTCATACTGGCTGGTGCTGGCCCACCTGGTGCGATGAGTTGTGGTAGCCAGAATGCAATTTGGTCATATTTGTTCAGTAATCAAACAACGAGAACATTATTTGAAACCTTCACCAGCCAGCGATTGGTGTGCCAACTGGTATTTGCATCATTCCCGACATGGCCGAAAGAATTTGTTCCTCCAACCACGGGCTGGTGACCAATGGCTCACAGCTCAAACACTTGAGTGAGAGGCTACGAGTCAAGGTATATCAACTATATACCACAAATTCAGGAGATCTCAGGAGATCTCAGGAGTCAGGAGTAGAAACAAATAGAAACAGCAGATCTTTCAGGGACTCAATGGGCCAGAAGCTAAGACCTGGTCCAATTCACCGTAGTATGTGCGCCACTCTCGTTTCAGGGCACGAAGGATGGCATCCGGTTGCCCAATGTCTTGCAGCTGTTGCTTCAACCACGTCCTGTAACGCTTGCGAGCTCCAGTGTATCCTTGCTGATGCAAACGCACCCGGGAGCCCCAAATAGATTGACATCACTCGGGTCTATATGAGATTGATATAGATTGATCATCTCAGGCGGGGATAGACAATAACATTTTCGAGCATGGGAAAGAATTGGGAAAACATCCCTGGTAGGGATAGAACAATACAGAAATATCTGCAAGACTTGGAACCCCAAAAAAAGTACTGTAGGGCTGGACCCCTCCTAAAACATCTGAAACCAAAGGCCAGCAACTGTACAGGAGCATCAACTTCAGGACGAAGTTCAGGACGGTGAAGACCAAGACCAACCATGTCATCAACCGACACCACAGCCAACGCTCGCCTGTGGTTTCAATATGATTCAACTCATTTCGCAACTTTAAAAGTCACTTGGATATCTGGGCCCTGGGGATCATCCTTCCATGTAGGGTGGGAAATAAATGGCAACTGAATTTGACATAAGTTGACATGAAACATCATATTACAAACCACCAGCCAGTCACGATCTGCCGGCACGGAAAAGTAGAAGAGACCAATTCGTGCGCTCAGGGTCCAACAAAGGCCACAGGTCAGAGCGACATCTGCCATGAGCACTGGCACTTGCGACAAGATGCCATTCAGGCTTTGGGTGGTGTACATTTCCTCAGGGTTTACGGTTTCAGGCAGAATACGCATGCCATCGCCACAACTCTGATCCATTTCTAACCTCTCTAGGGTAACCCACCCTTCAACCACCCAGGGCGTCATCCAAAGCCCAACGGATCCAACTGGTCCTTGTTGGGAAAGCCCAGGATGAATGCCCTGGGCCCATACAACTTGCCCCCAAAGGCCATGAAGGGCTGGGTCGTCTTGTCCGGATGCAGCAAGCTCACCGCGTCTCGCACCATGCGGGGCAACAGGAACATCTCCACGATGGTGGCGGAACCCAGCAGCCCAAACCGCCCGAAGCAACCCACATTGGTGACCTGGGAACGATGCCAGGTGCGGCCGGGATAGCATCATTCCCGGCAAAATGCTTGGGGTTTGGACAAGAACACCAAAAATATCCAACAAGAACATCGTCCAATATCAATGCTTGGGGACCATTGGATATCCTCCCAAAGCAACGATGCCATTCCTATGCCATTCCTATGCCATTCCTTACAACGGCTTGGTCAATGAATGTTCTCCCCTAGAGTCCAGAAGCAAAGCGGTCACACCCGACACCACGACCAAGTCACATACTCCCCTCTATCGAACCAATCCAGGACGATGACCCGCTGTGCCCGCCGCAGTGAGATGTATACCCACAAGAAGCGGGAAACGATGAACAGCGCCAAGATTTCTCCATCATAGTACCCCGACAGCTCCTGGGGGTCTGACACATAAATGACTGTCCCAATGATAATGTCTTACATTGCAAGAATTTGCAAGAACCTCACAGGAACTACATTTTGGATTGGTGGGCGCTTGGGGCTAATAATACGAACATCTCAATCATGTGATTCCAAATTGAACCCCTCATGACTACCTGAATTGGCAGCCTTGTTCATGCCGTTCAAAAAGAGCACGGTTCTTATATCAGCCTTAAGACCGCAAGAAGGGGCCTGAGTTGACCCACTTCCTCAAGCCAAGTTGGTCTCCTTAGTAGTGACTATCTCCACCAACAGGTTCAGCATCGCTATGTTGTAGAAAGCTGTGCATGAAGCCCTGGCAAGCGCCTCGCACAACCTCATGGAGAAACTGCTGTAGGTCAACAGCCTCGCATAGCTAAACTCCTCCAGGGTGACTCTACCACATGAAGGTGGCAGTAATTAATTAATTACAACAGAAGGCACTGCTTAAAATTAAAAAAATGGATGTGCACTGGATATATTCCCAACAGAAGGTCCAACATTGACGTCGTGGATGTTGTTGTTGTTGTTGTTGGTGGTGGTGGTGGTGGTGTTGTTGGTGGTGTTTGTTGTTTGTTTGTTGTTTGTTGTTTGTTTGTTGTTTGTTTGTTGTTCGTCTGTTCGTCTGTTCGTCTGTTTGTCTGTTTGGTTGGTTGTTGCTCGTGTTGTTGCTCGTGTTGTTGCTCTTGTTGTTGCTCTTGTTGTTCCTGTTGTTGTACCGGTTGTTCTTCTTGTTCTCCTTGTTCTGGACGTTGTTGTTGCTGTTGGTTGGCATATGTTGGCATCCCCTGTTTTAGTATTGAGACATTTTGTCCCGAGTCTGATTGCGCGTCGACATTTCAGGTGTGGGTTGAGAAGACATCAGGACACTTAGGGAACTAATTCACCCGTTGTTTCGTGCGTAGGCCCCCTGTTTCATGGGGTACAACCAACATCCCCGTTTTGATTTGATACGTACATGTAGCCCCTAAGTTTGATTGATAATCCCCGCCCATTTCTTCGTCAAGAATAATGGAACGATTACAGAATCATTCAAAACTCCTACTCTCCATACTAGGTCATAGGAGAAAAAAAAGAAAAACCATGAAAAACCTCCGTCCTCATCCGGCTCCAAATTCTCACACTCATCCGGCACCTCAGCCTCTTGTGGTTTTTTCCTCTGAGGTGGGTGGTACCGCACCCTGCCACTGGCCGTGTACCAGAATTCGGTGCGCACCCTTCCAGGGTTTCAACTTGCGCCATTAAATGTCTTGGAAATAGGCAAAAACTAGCAGCAACCGGTATTTTTACTGGGGAATGTTTGAAAGGAGCCTACATCATAAAATGGTACACTGCTTTTTTATATTCACTGGATTTTTTGCCGCATCACCATGTTCTCTATTGCTTTTTCAACAGCAAAATCCATGGTGACTTGGTGAGAAAAAAACATTGGCGCTGTCCTTTGGGTCACCGGATCCACCAGTTCCAGATTCTCCACCACCATGGCCGGGATGGTGGGCATACCACAGCTCCACACCACCCTGCGGCCAATCTCTTCGCCCGGCCGGCAGCGCAACATGGACTTCAAGGACCTGGGACGTCAACATGGTTGCAAGTGGGTAGTTACCCTCTGGTAAATTAACATAGACCCTGAGAATCACCAATTTTTAATGGAAACTAATCTTCCAACCCCTATCTGGCAGGGTCTATGTTAATTTACTAGAGGGTACAAGATATTACAAGTATGTCAAGAAAACTATATGTGATAACAATTAATACGAATATATACGAATAATAATGATAAATCCACACTTGTAATGTACTGCAATGTGATGTGATGCCATGTACAAGTAATGCGAATGTCTCTCTCTCTCTCTCTTTCTCTCTCCCTCACCCCTTGAAACACCGTGTGAGCCGGCAAGATCTATGGGTGTAAAGTAAATGCATGTAAATGTATGCAAACGTATCCTAATGTATGCCACTGTATGTAGATGTAAGTCATGTAAGTGTATATCAATGCAATGTAATGCAACGTATTCTTACTACGTCATATGTAATTATGTATGCATGTCTAAACAGCACGCTTCGCTATGGGGGGCAACCAGGCAAGAAAAGAATTCTAACTATTCCAGAGTATTACAATTCGCTGATAGGACGGTTGCAGTTTCTCTAACCCCGGACCTGAGTTTGACGGATCGTTGCACCCAGTCTGCCCGGAGATCTTCTGCACACGTCTCATCTTCCGGCAGGGTCCAACGTCCCAAGTAGCCTGTGGGGCTCCTGAGTTCTTCCACGCAACAGCGGCCGCCAGAAAGTTGCCAAAACCAGCCCAACCTTGGGACAAGGACCACCCCCGGCAAAATGTGGTAGAGTCTCTTGCAAATCATGATTGATTAAAATATTATTATCTGTATATCTACGTGTCCATGCATGTATATGTGTCTGTCTATCGATGTGTCGATCGATCTATCTATCTAATCTAATCTAATCTCATCTAGCTATCTAGCTATTTAGCTATCTAGCTATCTAGCTATCGAGCTATCTAGCTATTCTAATCCAATTTAGTCTAAATCTTAATCGAAATCTGAACTTCTCTTTGTATCTCTATCCTTATCCCCATCCTTACCTATATCCATTATTTTCCTATTATATCTATCATATGAGCTACAGCCAAAATCTAGGTTAATGGAGAGTAGTATTCGAGACATTTTTATTTTTTCAAAATTGAGCTGGGGCTTGGAAAACGATAATACACTCTTCAAAAAACGAAAACATTTGCTTATGTACCAAAACCTGAAAAACTATAATACACTCTTCAAAAATTGATGACTTGGAGCTGTATACCAAATATTAACCGTGGCCCGTATCTGATCCTATCGTACCCTGTGTATCTATATAGATATATTCATTTCTTTATTTATTTACATGCACAGATACACACACAGATGGGTAGGTAGGTAGATAGATAGATAGATAGATAGATACATAGATAGATAGCTAGATAGCTAGATAGCTAGATAGCTAGATAGCTAGATAGCTAGATAGCTAGATAGCTAGATAGATAGGTAGATAGGTAGATAGGTAGATAGGTAGATAGGTAGATAGGTAGATAGGTAGATAGATATAGATAGATAGATAGATAGATAGATCGATAGATAGATAGATAGATCGATAGATAGATAGATAGATAAATAGATAGATATAGATAGATAGATAGATAGATAGACAGATATAGATAGATATAGATAGATATAGATAGATATAGATAGATATAGATAGATATAGATAGATATAGATAGATATGAGATAGATATGAGATAGATAGAGATAGATAGAGATAGATAGATATAGATAGATATAGATAGATATAGATATAGATAGATAGATAGATAGATAGATAGATAGATTGATAGATTGATTAGATAGATAGATAGATAGATAGATAGATAGATCGATTGATCGATAGATAAAGATAGATAGAGATAGATAGAGATAGATAGAGATAGATAGAGATAGACAGAGATAGATAGATATGGATAGAGATAGATAGAGATAGATAGAGATAGATATAGATAGATATAGATAGATATAGATAGATATAGATAGATATAGATAGATATAGATAGATAGAGATAGATAGAGATAGGTACTATGATAGGTAGATAGATAGATAGATAGATATAGATAGATAGATAGATATAGATAGATAGATAGATAGATAAGATAGATAGATAGATAAGATAAGATAAGATAAGATAATATAAGATAAGATAAGATAAGATTAGATTAGATTAGATAGATCGATAGAGATAGATCGATAGAGATAGATCGATAGAGATAGATCGATAGATAGAGATAGATAGAGATAGATAGATAGATAGATAGAGATAGATAGAGATAGATAGAGATAGATAGAGATAGATAGAGATAGAGATAGATAGAGATAGATAGATAGATAGATAGATAGATAGAAAAATATAGAAACATATAGAAAGATAGAAAGATTGAATTAGATAAGATTATATAGATTAGACCAGAGCAAAGTAGATTAATATTTCGAGGTAGACTTTGATTAGATCAGATTTTGATTTGTAGATGAACATGATTTCAGATCATGATCAAGCCTTAATTTAGATTGGATGAAGTCACGATTTAATTCAGATTAGATCAAATCAAAATTTAATTTGGATTGGATTAGATAGTAGATAGATCTCCAAGGTACAAATAAGCTTCTTGCATGCTTTTGCATCCCCATTAATGAAAAAAATAAGGCTTCAGTAGCTGATTTTGAATCCACTTGTCTTTGGAGCACAAACGCGGAAAATTTGCCCCTCGGCCAATGAAGAACATCTGAACTTTCCAAGGCTGGCAGAGGCACATTTCCCCAACATATTTCCCCAAACATGTACCAAAGAAGTCCGAGTGTCAAGCCAGGATCTTCCAACTTTCCAGTTTTTGGAGACTCTTGGAAGAAAAAGTGCTTCTTTAGCAGCTTTTCCCTCACAGTCTTGGCTGATAGGGTCATATCTGATCGTTCTGAATCTGCAAGCCAGTTCTTGTATTTCCTGGCGGTCCTGACATGTGAAATGATCTTGTAGGTCTTTACGCCATTCAGGATCACGTCCCACAAGACACTCACCAGCAAGAGCACAGACTGCTGTAAGAAGCAAAACATGTAGACTTTGATGGCCATGCATGGAAGCTTTACCAAGGCCATATTGGGAAGTAGGGATAAAACGCCCACCGTCTCTTCAAAGTGGAACATGACCTGACATGGCTGACGCAACCAAGATCAGAAACGCGATGGCATCTGGAACATCTGTACCATTCTGTGTTTGAAACTGGTCGTGTCCGATTTTGACATTGAGATGACATGATTCCCTCATATTCCCCACCTTGTTCACGTAACCCAGTGCGAAAAATCGAGGGATCTTTCCTCTGTAGCTGAGAGCAGAGAATTTCATCGCACCTTTACGCGGATGACATAGCTGTACAACATCTGTCACCAGGTGAGGCATGGAAAACAACTGGAAGTAGGTCAAGGACAAACCTCGGTGGTTGCTGTAAACAGCGCATAAACAAACCATATGATGAAAACTGTGCCAATTGTATGTAATACATCTACACATACACTTGAACCACACACACACACACACGCATGTGTATATATATATATATTAAAGATGATACGCTTCAGACTGGCGTGAATGAATGAACGAACGAACAAACAAATATCTATACCAACTTATACATCAACATTACAATTCCTCTCTACAGTATCTATCTATTTATCTATCTATCTATCTATCTATATCTATATCTATCTATCTATATCTATATCTATCTATATCTATCTATCTCCGATCATCATTTCCAGGGGGATATCAAATGGGCAGGGTGACATAATATGACCTGATATATGTTCAACATCTTTAAGAACCGACCCAGCCACGCACTGCAAGGTTGGACGCCAGTCGATCACCTTCAGGCCTTTCACAGGACACACCTTTGGGAGCTCCTGTGGGCCAGACCAAATCTCCCACGTAGTCAATGTCCGCCCGGACGGCATCGTTGGCCCGGCTCACGGATTGCAAAAGCCAAACGATCATGTAGAGAATCACCAGCCCCACAATGGAAAACACCACCAGGTGACCCTCCCATGAGCCACGAAGATCCTCAAATTCCTTGTCCGCCAACAAACTAATGCAGAGCTGCACTGAGGTCATTCGATCAAAGGAGGACAAAACGACCATGAACAGGCTCTGGCTCAAACGTTGAAGATGGGAGTCTTGTGAGAGCAAGCAGCAATAGGAGCTGTCTTCGTCTGGCCTCCATTCCATGAGCACCTTATAGGAGCACACAAATTGAAACAATCACTCAACCTCTGCGACATGGAGACTACAACTTTGGAAATGGTCGGCTGATATACAGGGGGGTTTGGCTTGCTTAAATAAGCTCATTTTAAACATTCGAACTTGAGAAAAATCATGTTGGGCCAAGGTGAAAAATACCCATAATGCAATAAGACTGTGAAAGAAAAGTTAGCAACATGTAATATAACCTATCTATGCCTCCTTGAACAAGTCCATAAACAAACACGCCATGCCGAGTTTGCCCCGTCATTCTTTACTACCAAAGGAAGTTTCACCGAGCAGGTGCCTGCTTCTTGGCGCTGTCCATGGTGAGGCCGCGGCTTAGGTGTCTTCCCAACCCATAGTCAGACCTCGGGGTAGAGACGGTCGACATCACCGACGTGGATTGGGCCAGACTCAAGGGCTGACTCTCCTGCTCAGAGCACGGTCAGAAGTCAGCCGGAAAGCTTCACCAAATCAATGATGGATGTTTAATATTGCTTAATTATACATCAAAAAAATGGGAATTTACAGTTATGGGAGTGTAAAGGAATAATTCTATGACTGGATATGGGTGGGTGGTTGGGCCACCTATCGTAAGGCAAGGATGGAAAACTAAGAAATAGTGAGAACCATGTGAAGCTGAAAAAAACTCTGGCATCCAGTCCCTCCCCTAGCCTAACACATTCCCTTCACCCCAATCTCCTGCCCTTCATCCATCAAATGCAACTGTTGCGCCAAATGTTCCATGGCAGATTCTTCCCCAAAGACAGCTCCGTTGTCGTTGTAAAAAAATCCCGAGCGAAAAGGCTTGTGTCCTCGGTGCAGGATTTGATCCATGAAGCTCTTGAGGCTGCGATCCTGGGAAGGAGTCGGAGGGGTGTTTGGGTCGTTCACCCATTATGGCCATGTTCACGTGCCCATTGCCTACTCAATGGAGTAATTATGCCCGCTTCATCCCGCTTCCGCTTCTTATTCCTTGACCAAGCAGTGAGAAGAGCACATTTATTGATATTTATTGTATTTATTGATGGACGCCCCATCTAAACCCTTGTCCTGGAACTTTGGTTGCCCATGTGGCGGGTCAAACAAGGTCCGGCCCTTGCGATGTACCACTCGGCCACTCGGGTAGTGCAGTGCCCACCAGGGGAAGGGGCAGCTGGGGCACAAATAGCCATCCCCAGGTTCACTGTCCACCTCTACCTTGCGGAGGGGGCGAACATCTCCGGATTGAAGCCCTTCTTCACCCTTCAAATCAATCTCAAAGGTCACCATGCATCACCATAGGAAGGGCCCACCGGGGTGACCCAAAAACATCAGCGCTTGCTTGGGCAAAACGTGCCACCGGTGGATAATCACATTCGACAGGAGCAAAACGTGCCAAGCAAAACGTGCTGAGCGTGACTGTAAGCATCTCAATCATGGTCTGCTGAATTCCCAACAATGCAGAAAATGGTTTTCCTTGACCAAACCAAATCAACTTGACCTAGTTGATGTGTTGAAAATGGTGGACGTTCGCGAAATCATCCAAGAACCCAAAAATTATCCAAATCCGAATTGATGTCATCCAAAATGCTTCACCTACTGGATTGGTCACCATCAAATCACCCATAGCCAGCGCCTTTGCCGGTCTTGTCACCTGAGACCAGCTTCTTGAGCCTCACACGTCCCAAGGTCGGACAGCTGGGGATACCAACATATAAGTTGAGTAGTCTGTAGTAGGTATCTAGCTCTATAATGCTCTATGTATATGTATTTAACATATATTCACTGTGTGTGTGATTGTGTGTATATGGAAAAAACTTCAAGTCCACCCAAACAAAAAAAAAAAACAGCACTGTAAAGAAATCCAAAACTATATGTCACATGGGATCAATGCCCCCACCTTTTTGAGGACTATATGCAATATATATATATATATAATATTATATAATATTAATTATATATTATAAACATGAATAGCCCAAGCAAGCCCAAACCTTTTTCCAAGAGTGTCCCTAGAGGCCGGGGAGAGAAACGTATGGTTCCATTGAGCCCGACACTTCACTTTCTTGCCAGCTACTTTTATCTTCACCTCCGTTGACAATGACCAAAAATGATCAAAAAGTAAATCTAGTCCCAAAATGTCCCAAACAGGTCTCCAAAACTGCACAGATCTGCACAGTATGGCCCAGAGCCACAGGCGCCTTTCTTTTTTTGGTGTCCTGAGGTTAGAGATCTCTCCATCACTACCAACAGCTGCGCCAAAAAACAGAGCTTCCGCCCCTTTAGAATCTAGAACAGTAACGAACGGAATATCTTCGTCCTGCGGTGCGCTCTGGTCAGAATCCGATTTTCGCCTCGTGAGCTGCGGTCACTAAGACCGCAAGGAGTCTGCAAGTTTTTTCTTACTTTTGCCAAAGCAACCAAATTGAGGACATCAAATTCACCAATAGCAATCTGCAGAGAAACACCCTGGCCATATCTGGCCATTCTAGGCCACTATGCCATCGAGCCATTGAGGTTTCGGCTTCTTCACAGTTTTCGCTTTGCTGACCTTGTCCGGTGCCTTCTTACCTGGAGAGACGTCTCAGCATGCTGGACGCTCAAACAGAAAATAATGCACATGTCTTCAACTACTGTCATAGTGCTGCAACTGCTACCATTCCCCCAAATTATGCAAATTGAGGAAAGTCAGCTCCGACGGATTTCTGCCACTCAACGCACTGAGCAAGTGGGTCTCCTACAAACATCTTGGCACCTTCCTTTGGAAGGATTCGGAGACGCTTTGGCAAAGCCAGGATGACCTGTGACCCCAAATCGAAGTGGCCGATCTCATCCATCCTTCGCACCTTTTGCCCGGCAGAAACAATGGCCCGAAAACTTTGCACGGACCACTCGCCAATACAAAGAAGATGCACTAGTCCAAAGCCAGTTTTAAAATCAAAGATTGACATCGACTCCTTAGATGCACCGAAAGTGCTTCGAAAAGACCAAAGCTGCTGTGAGCAATCGCACCGGAGTATGAAACTGCAGTATAGTTGCATGACTATCATGACTTTTGTAACTTTTTTGGATCCCTGCTGCTCACACTTTCTCTCCTAGTTCAGGTCATCAGCAATCCAACATTTTTGTGATGATGTGGTCCCTAAAACACATATCCCGAGGCGCATCTCTCTCTCTCTCTCTCTCTCCAATTCACTAAACACCATGTATTGTCTACCCATCAAACATACATTTCCGTCTAAACCGGAGCAATTCCAAGTGTCATTCATGGAATTCCTTCCTATCTGGGCCATCGAAGTCAATCTGTTCAATCCCCATTCCCGATCATTCCATGTTTTTTCTCCGGTCTGCAACCCGGTGTTCGTGGTGTGTCAAGCATTTCGCGAAGCCGCTAAGCCGCTAAGCCAAGCGGCTGCCCCAGGAAAGAGCTCATCTTTCTCATACACTTTCATGCACTGGATGCTGCCATCCACCGGGCTGTGGACACGGTGATAATCCTCACATCTTTTGGGGCCAGAGAGGGAGAATTTGTAGCCCGGCATAGCGCGGCCAAACGTTTGCAACTCAGAAACCATGCGAAACTTGATGGGCTTTCCTTTGCCATGGACCTTTACCAATTTGTTTATTCAACTTTGAAGCTAAAGGGCGAACAAATGTGAAAGTGGTTGCTGGCAGACTTGATTCATGTTCCATGGACTTGGGACTGGGGGCAATTGATTCGTCACTGACAAGGGCGACTTTTTAATTTACGTTACATAGGTCACCGGTCACATTTGGACGGAATGTAGCTAGCAACCCGCATTGTGGCATGGACATCACTGCCATCATCAACAACAAAGATCAACAATGCCCATACAAAGCCCAAACTTCTCCATGACAACAGGACACGCCCACCCCAAACTCCCTGACTCTCCCTGTATTGTCCCAATATCCGTAACATCATTTAACATCCTATAGCTTAGGGCTTCAGGGTGGTGAATCGACTAAAATAAGTAAAATATAACTAATATTATATTAACTAATTAGATAGTAAAACAACTTTGATCTAGAGCCCATACAGCAATGGACGGCCATCATCCCCATTTTTGGAGCTCCAGGCACCGGCCACCGGAGCCGAAGCTGCAGCAGGCTGCAGCTTTCCGGGAGCAGCTTCAGCAGCTCGTCCACCGCGATCACTGAGACCTTCAGGGTGATCTCGCCGCTCAGCACCTGGCCGCAGGAAACGATTCCAGCAGCCAATGAAACCAATTTTGAGGGAACATCTGGGCCAAATATTTTGGACCCAACCTGACCCAACCCAGAAAATAATATGAAATAATCCCAGCATCCCCAAAGATGGTAGGAAAGCGTGACAGCAATCAGATAATCAGCGAACATCAAGTTTCAACCCTGGCAACCGCCAGTTGATTTGACCAATTCCATACCAGAACCCACGCAGGAACCCACGCCAGAACCTCTGAACCCCCACGTGGGTCACATGGGCACCCCGGAACCTGCACCAAAATCTCAACTACCTGGAAGAATCCCAAAACCCACACCGAAACCCACGCCAGAACCTCCAAAACCACCACCACCCGGAACCACCCTGGAAGCACCGGAAACCGCACCGAACCTTTCTTAAATATATATGTATTGATATGTCGGGCTGAGACTCTCAGCTACCGCTGTTGGGAAACGGATTAACATAGGGGGCATCATGGAAAATATAGATCCCCCGTCAACCATACCCCCATGTCTCGGCCGATGCTTTTCAGATCTTTGAAATCAAACTCAAACAAAAAGGGAAAATGGAAAAAATGAAGAAAAAACATGTGGACAAATACATTATATAAAAAAGATAATAACAGGAAGAACGGTTGGAATTCATTAATGTGGGGTGGCTTATACTGTAATTTTGTCCCTGAATTTGGCGGCCTTTATTATGATATATGAATTATCAATGCGCCAACCATAACTTCTCGCTCCTTGTGAAGGCCTTTGATGGTACTCCACTATGAAATGACCCCGCTGTCTCTACGAAATTACCTCCAATGATGTCGAACCCTTGTTTACCAACTACCAGTATTGCCCATCAATTTTTAAGCCGCTATGAAATGAGAACCTAGACGTCAGACTCACCAGGTATGTGCCCCAAAAAAGGATACAAACATCTTCCAGCATTTAACCCTCAACTGAATGACCTTGCAAAGGCACAACAAACGCATTTCATAGGGCCAAAGGGTAGGCAATCGATAGGTGCAAATTGACGGGACGGAGGATAAAATATATAAGTATATTTCTGTATATTATACTGTAATGGATTATTGTTGGCTTCTGCTGTTTGAAGGTGCGAGTTCCGGGGGTTTCGTTATTGGTGTGGGCAATATTGATTCAAGACACCAAAGAAAACGCAGAAGCAAGAAACGAAAATGACCCGAACATCTACTTAATTAATGTTCCCTTTAGCCACGCATCCCTTGCCTGTGGCCATAGTTTGCCCTGTACTGGTGCACAAACATCTGCCAGCCCCGCTTGTGCCAAGCACTTCTGATGCATCGTCACTGATAGCTTCCTCAAGAACCAGTCTTCATAGGAAGCGTAGTGCTCTGGAGTGAACGCATCCAAACCAGGTTTGTATTTGAAGCGCTTGTTGATGCGCTGGGCAATCAAACTCCAGTCCTTGGTTTAACTGGCCAAATGTCATTTGCCAACAGTCTTGGACTCGCAAATCAACTAGCCACTGCGGATTTCCCAGTACCACAATATCAGGACATATCAGGCTCAGGACATTCTGCTTCATATTCTTGTGAGTCCTCGTGTTGTGCATCCCAGCAACCACATCTGGCTCAGGAGTTCCAGCAAGTCTTGCAGTGCGAGTTTCCTGGAAATTCGTTAAACAAATCCTTTTGGCAAACAAACCCGGCGTTTGAATGAAATTCACAAGCTGCGCCAAAGTTAACCCGTTGGACAGATTATCGCTGTTTGGGGTTATATAATCTCCCTGATTTATCGACCAGGACTTGTTAATTCAAACAAGTGATCCGCGGTTGATATTGCTGGGCAAAACATGACCAAACATCTGCGGCAAAACCATTATTACTATTTCATGATATAGTATTGTCATTATTGTGATCTATTGATATATAATTATCTATTGTATGATTTTACAGTTGCATCATTGCCAGCCAAAAAATCCACCTTTCCATCTCCAGTCATGTTGGCTCCTGGAAGAGCTGCTCATACCAACTGATCTTGGCATGTCGCGCATCCATCTCCTTTCGTCTTTCAGAGCTGATCCCTGCATCCTGCCGCATTTGAAGATGGTCATCTCGCAAAGGTGGAATCTGTAGTCTGTGATATTCTGTAATACAATAAATATATATATAAAATCTATTCTCTCTCTCTCTCTCGCTCCCTCTCTCTCTCTATATATTTACAATTATTCACATATATCACATATATATATAATTATATATATATAACATTGTATATATATATAATTATATATATATAACATTAATTGCATTAATATGGCAAATCAGGTCTGGGTTCTCATGCTAGAGGGTTTCCATCTGCGAACAATTTCAGGAAGTTGCTTCAAAATCCAAACCTCTCTCCGTGCCTGAAGAATGGCGATAATTCCCAGCTCATCTTGAAGTGCCAGAATCTCATCCGGTGACGGTTGGGGGTCATAGATGCGCTCCATAACTTCTTCGGCACCTGAGCTGGGACGTCGGTTCTCAGATAGGTTGACAACCGCCATCAGCATGCATCACCATCATCAACCTAATTGTGATGATGGTGTCTGATAGTTACCGCAGCCACCACAAGCACCAAAAGCACCACTACATTCCTCTTCTGCTCTTCAAATTCCACTTCCCACCTTCATCACCGCCTTCATCTTCATCGTAATCACTGTCATGGTCATTGTCGCGTCGTCCTCATCATCGTCATCATTCCAACAATACCGGCCTATGAACCCATTACACATCCTTCTCAGTGATCATAGCTATCATTCCACGGCACGCTCCGCCAGCTCCTTCCAATTGATGGCCTGCTTTCGTCTCGTTGAATGTCTGCGTCCAGTGGCTGATGCCTCATTGGGCATCGCTCATAGAGATTGGGGGGCCGCCATTTTGGGACTCTCCGCGTCGCATACCATACATGAATATACAGCTGCACCTATATAGTTGTGGCATGATGTGGCTACGTATATTCAAACAGCATCAAACAGCCTTAAATAGCACATCAATAAGGGATTTGTTACTTTAATTACCCGTTTGAATCCGGTTGAAATACGGAGATATGGAAGCAGTTAGCATGCGTTTGTCGTCGTTTGTCCTTACTGGGTCTTGGCTCTTGTTCGGCATCATTTACTTCAGCCTACATGAAGCAGATCCAACGGCCAAAGAGAGTCACCAGCGATTACTGATGGGCCAAAGAAACTCAGCTAACTAGGCCTAACCAATAGCCTCACAGGCTGCCAAGCAGCCAGCAAACAGAACGGCCAAATTTTGCTCCCAACGAATGAGCCGCGTGGTTGCCAGGCACATGGTCGCGAGTGCCTTGCACCAGCAGGCTATGTCGGCAAATGGCAGTTGTCATAATGGACCAAGGGGAAGATCATCCTCCAAGACCACTTTCTGATGGTTCCATATGGTTCCTGTATATATCGGTCGATATATCTTCCTGTCAGTTTTTGAAGGCCCATCGGCACTTGTTGGGAGAAATCTTTCCCACCTTGGTGCCACTGAAAGGAACGGCTCTCCTTTCACGCTCAAGGCTGGCAGGAGCATCCAGCCATAAGGCAAGCCGTTGAGCTCAATACAGACCGAGCACGGAGGATGCGCCAAAGGCATCTGAATATACCTGCATGTCCTATAATGTCCTTTATTTTCCCTGCAGTGCTTCAAGGTCCTGGGTTCTTGAATTCTATTCGCAGCCTGTGAGCTACAGGACTGGAAACATGAATCGCAAAAACAAACGTGGGAATGTAATGGACTTTCTGGATCTTTCTGGACGGCTCTTACGCATCGTTCTCTTTGATGCATTCACAGCTGATGTGGCAGCAGGCAAATCTATATAGCATATCTATGGCACAGCAATCACCAAGGACTGCAATGAGCACCAATTCACTGCACCGTTCTCCTGGAATCTGGGCACCGCACTGCTGTCCCCCGGAGCCTTCTTTTTTGTCTGTCTTCTCTCTGCCACTTTCCTCCCTGGCCAAAAGGTTGCAGCAAAGCCACGGTTTCACCAACTCAGCAAAAATGAGACAACTCCAGCGCCAAAGGTCATGAGCTTTGTGTCCAAAGGGCTGGGAAGACCCAAACCCGACTGTTCAACAATCTATGTGCTCATTCCAGCTCTGTAGAAACATGTCACCATGCATCGCCTGTCTTGCCTTTACCTTTGCCCTTGCTGTTGTCCTTGCCACCACCCTTTCCACCATACCTCAATGAACTTTCATGACGTCTCGTAGCACGACATATTGCACACCAAAGTGCCGACCAAACCCCGCATCGAAAGCCGCAAGTGCCCAACAGGGGTAGCGACATTTCAGACCCAACTGCTTTCCCCAAAGAAGCATTAAGAGTTAAACAATGCCACTAGAATCTTGATGTGGCCCTCTCAGCTCAACACTTTTCCAGGAGCTTCTGCCTGGCACAGGAACCCAAATCAGTCAGACTCAGTCAAACTGTTTCCCCTGCATTCCCCTCAGACAACCAGCTCCTTCGCTTCCAATTGTGTGCAGCCCGGCTTCCCATGGCACTGGCGCTCTGTGAATTCGAGGTGCGGAGGTGCGAATATCAATCAGAAAGCCATAGGGGAGAGAGTGGTATGCAGTGAACGGCCCTTGTTCCGCTGCGAGAAAGCAGTATTGGAAGCTCTGAAGATCCATCAAACGATGATGATCATGATGCAATACCCTGCTGTTTTTCAACAGAGCTTGAATTGAAACCAACCAAACGTATCATGACATGACCCATCATGACCCGAACACCTAAAGCATGCATATAAGTTGAACCGCTCCAGTTGCCCTTTCAAGTGGAGATTCCCTTCACGGAAACATCGTCGAGCTCCATCTTGATCCTTTTTTGCGTCTGCACCATCTCTCTGCGTTGCCTTGCAGGCGCATGGCAGCATCTGTTCGGGATTCATTGTTGCCTTGCAATTTGGCGATGGGCCATTTCTTAGGCACCCGAAACCAGGATGGTCAACATTGCATGCACCTCAAACATGAACAGAAGATTCAGCTGAGATTATGAGGTCAAACTGTTCAAGTCAAAATTTGTAAAACTGCGTACCTAGTGTAAATTCTGACCCATGCCCATTTCTGGGCAAAACATCTCTATGGTCATTGCGCCCACTCGCCCCCAAGAAACGGTGGCGGTTTGCCACCGCAGGGCTGCTGCTTCGCAGGGGCGCCCGTGCATCCCAGACCTGTGCCGGGGCCCTCCAGACTCCGCAAAGCGGTGGTGTCCATCTTGCGAAACGAATTTGGATAAATTTTAAGAATTGGATAGTTTTGGGAGCCCCAAACTTACAGAATTCAGAATTCATCACAATTCCCCATTTAAACAATTTTAAAATAGACCACCCACGGAACCATCAGGAAATCACATCCATATGATATGGAATCATCCGTCACCTCACTGAAAATTATATAAATTATATAGTATCTCAGGGGCCCACAGGCACCCAGCTTGTGATCTTCGCATATCTTCCCACCAGCGATGCTGGAGCAAGGAGAGGCTGAACGAATTGCTCGGACATCATCAGTCACGCTCTTTGCGCATCGGCATGGACAAAACTCGCATTGACTGAATTATAGTGTGCTCGCAGGGGTCCCCAAGTAGCCAAATAGATCCAAATAGTCAGACATGGATTTCCTTGCTGCAAACTTGGGTTTGGGGACCCCAGCATCAGCTTGTGTTCTGCACACAGTACACATGCGATAGGTCGTAGACACCCCGGTCAAAGAAGCGACACAGGTTCCACTGCCTCAAAACACGCATTCTCTCGAGGTAGGAAAAAACAAATTGACATTCATCAATCTGAAGCGTTTGCCAATCTGAGGATGCTTTCCGTTACATATGTTAATATATATTTTATACAAAATGAATAATTACCCAGCAGCATGTTTAATCCCACCATCTTGCACAAGACTGACAAGGAAGACCGACAACTTCATCTGCTCATCTCTGGTTGCGGCCAAAGAGACCAGTGCTCCTGCAGCAAAAGCAATTGCACTGAAAAAGATCACTTGCATTTTGGCGCACCTGAGTTGTTAAAGCACAGTCTTTCGCTTGGCAAGGTTTCACTGACTTGCATCAACAAGTATTGATCAATCGAGTTGATGACACAACTTCAACTACCAGTATGCTGGTGCCTTCCCCAAACTTGACAGCGGTTTATAGGCCAAAGATATAGAGGAACACGGGATAATTCGAACCGAACTTTCCAATTTTCCGGCCATGGCACCATCCCTCTGACAGCGATCTGTGCAAGGTGTGCCGGCGTGGGGCCAGTCCCGATGCCGCGCGAGGAACACGAGGCTTCGGACGGGCCTCCCAACATCCTCACAAAGCAACACCCAAGAATTTCAACCATCAAAGACGACCTGGTGACAGGTGGAATTGTGAGATTTCATCTTTGAAGAGGCTTCCCCAGCAGGATGTCATCTTTGAGCTGAAACCAGCTTTAGCGGACATCCGTTTTTTTTCTGAAGATGAACCATGTTCGATCATTTCGCCAGATATTTTCCATTCAATCCAACTTCTTCATGATGTTATTTGGGGATACTTTCATATTCGTTCCTTTTCCATCCTTTTCCATCCTTTTCCTCCAATTTTTGCACAGCATGTTCTTTCCATGTTCCCCATGACTTCCCCATGAGTTCCCCTCCTTGTTGCCCCTGAGCCAGGCCCTTTGGCACCATGCCGCCCTGAGGCGCGGCCACCGCCAGCGCCTCCGGCGCATCGGAGCGGAGAAAGGCGGGCAGCGCAGCGAGGGACGGCACCTCCTCCGCCAGGTGCTGCTGCCAGCTGGAGGCCTGGATCGATGGGCTGAATTTAAGAAACATAATTATAGTATCTAATAGATGGATCATGATGGATATATATATATTATTATATATTCATCTAGATCCATATGGCCATATGGATGGATATAGAATGATATAGATGGATATGGAACGGATATATAGATGCTTCTTCACGAAACATCATGAAACGATGTGCGCATATGTGCGCTGTTTTTGCGATTTTGCGTGGTTGTTCACAGTTGATGCAGCTGTAGGCCCGGGGGTGACATGCAATTTTGTTTTTGTTGGTGTCTAAACTATTTTCGGATTCCGGATGGAATGCAGCCACTGCTGATACAACATGATACAACTATACCCTTCAACCGCATCAGGGTTGGGGGCGAGGTATTGAAACAATTTAGCGGGGCGACAATGGACCCAACATCCGCCGACTGCACCTTGGGCCCACATGGAATCAGCTTGGCTTGAGTCCGTTCAGGCAGTAAAGGCTGGATGCAATAGCGCCAGGTCATGCTGGTACATGAGCCCAAACGAATGATGAAAGCCTTCCGCACCGTCTCCTCAGCTCGTTTCAGCAGCACTGGACTTCGCCGGACCCACTAAAAAGATCTAAAAAGCCTGAATATGCCCAGTTCAACCTGCTCCAAGTTTCTACCTCCAGAAAAACACTAGCAACTCTTGGACATATTCTCCCAGCATCTCCCAGCCACTTTGGCCTCTTGGGGAGTTCCTATCGAGCTGCTGGATAGTTGGCATCCGTGATCTGAGAAATTTCGGCAGCCAGTTTCAAGCTGGACCACAGGCGGCTGGCCAGGTTTGGCACGCGGCCGTAGTCACCCATGTCCTAAGATCTAAGAGGTGGAACCAGTGGTGGAACCAGTGGTGGAACCAGTGGTGGAACCAATGGACCAAAATCGATTGAATGAGAGTTGTCCATGTATCTGTTGTATGCATTGAGTCATTTGCTTATCTATATTTATCTATATTTATCTATTTGATCTGCTTGTCTGTGTCACTGTTTACATCTGTTTACGGCCGTTACGTTGTTTTGCAGTATCTTCAATTCCCACTCTCATCTTAAAAATTCATGATAGGTGGCCAGGGTCTGAAGCAAATGATGTGAATTAGGCATTAGGTGTCTGCAAATGACTAAAATATACACACTTTCTAAGCCATGGTAAACCATCGAAGCTGGAACCCCAATAACGATCACCAAGGCGAGCATCAATGATCTGCAGCTGGCCACACACCAACTCCTCACGTTCGAACATGGCCCTTCGAATGTGCTGGTGAGCCTCTTCCATGCGCAGCAGCGTGTCGATCCTGGAGCTGCCGTGTCACCGAGGCACTGTGAGAATGCTGTAATTTGAAGGATGCAAAGGATTACATGATAGATTACATGATATTATAATTATACATGCCTGCATCAACTTCGAATTCTCATACTTGAATGAATATATGAATATATACTATATACGTGTGATTGAGTGTGAATCATTGAACATATGCAGTATGTAATTTAAGGGTAGTATGCCCCGACTGCCAACCGAGACTGCCAAGGAACAGGACGATCTCTTTTCCAAACTCACGGACTAAACCTGGTACATCGGCAACACTGGTCCGAATCAACCGGATTGGCACTCCATGTCCTCAGAGACCGCTGGACATCACTGGACAATGCAGAATCGAAGTGGGAAATCCACCATAATCACATATATATATATATATATGATATATGTATGTATATGTTATATGTACAATTATGTACATATCATTTTATATTAAAGTTATAATATATTACAATTATATACATAATTAGATACATATAGTAAATTACACTAATCTCAGATTCATCTTAGTACATGAATTTCCCGTGAAAGTGGGCAGTTTTCCCGGATTTTCCGGTTCATTCCGGTTCCATGCTAGCTAGTTGCTGGAGGCTACATGGTCTTGGTCCTTAACGGTGCCTTAACAGATCCACTGAGGTCCTGTCTGTCTTGGCAAAGGTCCACATCCGTTTCGAAACGTCTCCTGGGTGGGACTTTGATGGATTTTCTGGGGATTTGTTGTGTCAGATTTCTGTTCCATAGTTTTCCAAGGTTGAAAGGAACCTGATGTACTGTGATGACAATCAATCATAATCAATCGGCATCCCCCGAACTTGTCAAGATGCACCGGAATTGCATGGCACCTTTTGCATCCTTTTGCCACTTTGCTAGACCACGAGTTGTAGGGACGTACGGTGTAAACATGTTTAAACAACGTGCAGTTCATGAGCAATATTGCCGACTAAATGTACATGATCCGACAGAAACAGTCTTGATTTCCAGGCAATACCGATGGAGTCGGTTTTTGTCTGCATTTGTACTAGGAATGTCTGTGAAGCAAGGTGCATCTGGATGCTCCGCTGTGTGCGTTGTTGGCCAAGTTCTTTTCTCCAGCTGCTAATTTTCTCCTGAGAAGCGTGCCAGAGGAGGTGTGCCTTTGGCATGCTCTTTATGTATCTTCAAAGTTGTCTTCAAGAGCCTTTGCCAGCTCCGAACAAGTTCTGATACAGTCTAAGGGTAACATGAGTTCATGGGTCACTGGGTCTCTCCAGTTGACAATTGCATACTAAGATGGATTAAGATTATTAGGATAGATTAAGAATAGTTACACATATTCAAGATCTCCCAGCCATGTTGGACTACTGGATAAGTCATCATAAATCATCACAATGAGAAAACATCACAAATCATCATAAATCTTCATCCTCGATGTTTGACATTCTTGTCATGAAATTATCCAACAGCCAAGGGATGCCAAGGGTCATCCACTCCAAAGGATTGGCGCCAGTCTAGCATGGCCCGGAACATGGTTTCCGCCTTTCGTAGATCACCTCAAGAACTCAGATGTGAGCGGCCAGCACATATGAAAACTGGAACATTGTTTTCCAGGCTTTCTTTCGGACAGAGTTTCAAGTTACTAAGACAGATGGAAAAGTGAGACACCATAGGCGGGAATCAGTTTGCAATCTTGTGAAGCTGAACGACGTGGACAAACAGAAAACGTTCGGATGGCTACTTTGATTCCAAGCAAGATGCTACAACTTGGCTGAAATCACCGGCAAAAGTTTTGGAACCATGTTGAACCCTGTGACTGCCTCAACCCTCAGACTGGATGCGCTGCTCCGAATGGCTGTGGAGTCAGTGGCAACGGCACAAATGGACAGCCATTGATTGTAGTCGGGTCTTCTGTGGTCGTGTTAGGTCGTGTTAATCTGTAGCGGTAGACGAAGTCAGGTGTGGAGGGGCAGCAGCATTCTCATAAATTAGGACAAGACTTGATATCCCCGTCATTCTACCCCGTCTTGAGCCATTTCACGCGCCACCCCAGCCACAAGAGTTCTAGCGAGCCACTTGTCCGGGCCCGGAGGAAGCGTAGCAGAGTCTGCGGTTGCCGGGACAGCTTCTGTTCTTCGCAAGCCTGAAGTTTACCAGGATGATCCCCAGGATGATCCAAGATGGGCCCCTACAGTTGGAATCATAGCTGGTGGCCAGGCTGGGGGCAAGTAGGGCTTGATTAGGAACACTTGCTACAATACGTTTAGGTAGCCAGGTAGGCGGCCCGACCAAGATCGGCGCTGGTCCTGTTTTCGGCTCTTAGAATTTGTTGTGCAGAAGCTAAAGACAATTTCCAGTCCTGCCACACCGCCCCTCCACCGGACCGGAGCACTGTACAGCTATATATACGGGCAATCTCCAAGTACGAGTAGCAGGGTGCTCATCGCAGTCGCAAAGGCGACCGCGAAGTTGTAGAAGTTTGGAGAATTCAGCAGAATCCAGGGACTTTTGAACAATCCTTGGCTGCCCATGGGCCCCAAGAATGCAATCCAGATCCAGCATCTCAACCCATGCCCAACATGTGCAGTGTGAATTCAGAGGCCCCCTGATTTGGTGGGCCTTCTTGCAGCTCAGCTGCTGCCATTCCAAGGCTTCCTCTCCTTCACTCACCTGGTCTGCAGTGAGCCAGTGCTGGGTTCCAATTTGGATGCGACTGCACCAGAAATTTCACATGTTCCAGTTAAGGAAGTGACGTGAAGTAATCAGCTCAAATATGTCAAACTGAAAGCTCATCTTCCCCAGTCTTTTGGAGGTTCCATATGGATCATATGGTTTCATATCAATCCTAAGTCCTAAGTCCAGGCACATCTTCCAGCTGAGGTCCCAACCAGCGCGGTCAAAGTTGCATCCAAGCTGCCTGGCGCCTCAGCTCATACGATTTGACCAAGAACCATGGCCGACCATGGCAATGGCATCCACCAAATGATCAGAAATAGGATTCGGCTGGATTTGGATGGATTTGAAGATTCAAAAAACAACACTGGCAGAAAAAAAAAAACGATACATGCACTCGACAGAAGTGGAAGCGGAGGAGGTGTAATGTATATAATTTTAAACAACATGGAGGGCTGCCGTAGCTGAAACTAGTAGGGATGTCAGCAACAACGCCGGCACAGTAGTTTTGCAACTAATGCTGGAAACAAACGGGCGCAACATGAAACAATGTTAATGTTAATCTTAAGTAACCACCGAGCGGGTCTTCCGAAAATCATGTTCTCAGACCCACCTTTGTTGATACGAGGCCTCCGGCGTCCGTGTTCCATTTCACCACTACCCTGTCTGGTGACATTCAAAAATAATCATTTGCATTGCTTGCCATACAGCCAAGGGTGAAACCCTCTTGGGTTCACATCCCTGGATGTGTTCATATCGCATCTTCTGTGCGATTTGTCACCAATAATCCCAAGATCAGCCCGGAAAGTATACGTTTCATTATACGTTTCTTGGTGAACATCTACAAGTTTTGAAGGTGTTTTCCGTTCATATTCCATGATATTCCATGGATATTCCATGACATTCCCATGATTTCCCATGATTTCCCCTGTTGCTGCTTTAAATCCGCATTAGAAGCCCATTTCTTTCCGTCACCTCGTCACAGGCATAGCAACATCGAAGCCACGACATCGCGGGCCTGGCATGGCGGATGGTGACTTGGCCCTCCGGATGATTTTGGATGTTTCACCGGCCCTCCAAAAAAAAAGGTTCAAACATGTTGGAACCAAAGCCATACCAGGGGTCAAATGACCAAGTAGTAGGTTCTAATAGGTTCTAGGTACACTGATTGACCCCAAGAATTGTGCAAGTGTGGGTGGGGGAGAAATTGGAAACATTTGGAAATGTACCTTACACCATCCATACACACGGAAAATCAGGAGACAATGGGTACCCAAATCCAACGACCGACTGGAAGCTCAAATCTGAAAGTGAAAGCATCACCATCTATTATCATCTATTGAATCTACCTTCCTGTCAACGCTTTGAATCTCGTCTTGCAGCTACCTGAAAAGTGGCACTAATGGCACTAAGCTTATATCGTCGAGTCTATATCAACGTCCCTCGTGATGTGCATCCTTGCAAATGTCAATCTCATGTTTGTACACTGGTATCTATATATCTGGTTGTGGGCCGGGGCTAAGTTGACAGCTTCAATTATTCCGGCCTCAACCTTCTGATATTGGTTGTGTATTGTCGATTTGGGCGGTACAAGTTTGAATGATTTTGACACACACCTGCCATACCTGAAAAAATCATGAAGGCTCCGCGCCTCGGGTATGGAGGAAGCCCAAGCTACAAACCGAAAAGTGCGGCGGCCAAGGCTTTACGTTCTTCAAGCATGCTGTGGCTTGGTTTGACCTAGCAAGATGATCAAAAATGAGGATTCAATCAATTCAATCCAATGTCCAACTTGAATTCAAGCAGCAAAATGAAACACACATAAACAAAACATGTTCATAATTGGAAGTTTCAATGACGCAAGTGAGCGGTTAGGTGGCTTTGACCAACCCAAGGTATTGAAATTTAATGGCATTTCATAGGGGCCCCTAGCATCTCCTAGCATCTCCTAGCAGCCCAAGCCTACCGGCCTACCATGGCCTACCACATAGTTTCCATCCACTTCCAGCTGCGCAGAAGTCTTTTTATCGCTCGGTGGTGGGATTGGCCGGACCTTGCCACGTTGGCAGCCTGGCAGCCTGGTTGACGTTTTATTTTGAAAACGAACATCCACCCTCAAACAATTCACCTAGATTTTTCGAAATCATCTTCCCTGGTTGATTCATACCATCTTCTATCTTAAAGTCTTTTGATCATTACCACTGCATCTCTAAGCATTTGGGCCCCCTAATGGACTGCGTGACCCAACCAGGGCTCGCTTTACCATGGGATATCACGAGGTTGACCTTAAAGAGGGTTGGAACTTCGAGCCACAACGCCGCCACTACCGAAACATGCGTGAAACCCCAGCCCAAGTTCCGCCTTTAGCGGATGTGAAGTGAGGGTGCTAAAAGATGATCCGCAGAGGTGCAACCAACTCTGGAGGCAAAGGCTCCACTTGGCCACCTTGTAGGCCAAGGGCCTTCCCTTCCGAAACCCGAAGGTGCTACATTGCCATGACATATATGACATCATGGCATGGATCGCATGGCCCCATTGCCCACATGGCCATGCCAGCGCCATGTCACTGTTCCATTGGGACGGGCAGGTCTTCAGGTGACCGCGGCTCAGATTTTCCAATGACCTGTGCGTCCTTTGGACTCCCGGCCTCGCGGTTGGAGTCGGCGAGGGTCAAAGGTTGAAAATGGTCTTGAAATGTTTTGAAGCATCCCCATGATTATGTGCTAAAAATGAGGGGGGGGGTTCCCAATACATTATGGCTTTGTGTGGGTCATCATTTTCGAATGGTTTGCCATTTGCCTAAACTCCAAAATCATACAAAACCTTCTAATTTCAACCAATACCTAGGAGACAAGAAAGGTGGATAAGAGA